>Ga0209121_10000026_pt1 | contig 147883 bp, 158 predicted proteins | sample Cruoilmetagenom3_FD_187292 | JGI IMG/M metagenome (GOLD analysis project Ga0209121, IMG submission 187292) | Oil polluted marine microbial communities from Coal Oil Point, Santa Barbara, California, USA - Sample 3 (SPAdes) (version 2) | ecosystem: Environmental > Aquatic > Marine > Oil seeps ...
GGCGATTTACTCTTTGTTGCCTACATGGATGTAGGTAAGGGGCGTGAGCAGGACGCGGAAGCTTTGCTCGGTTTTTACTTAGCCCACTAGGTTACAAACTTCGCGCCGCGATTAAACCGCCCCTAGTTTGAACAAATTTTAATCCGCAAAGGTCAACAGACCCTAGCCTCTTTAGCAAACTCTAATTAAGGTTCCAAGGATGACGTATACTTCTCTTAAACAGTCTTTTTGTTGTGCGGCCTTATTAGTTGCCGCTATTTTTAGTGCCCAAAGCAGCGCCAGTAATCGTTACTATGCCGATAACACTTTGGAACCCACCACTGGTTTTGCCTGGGATTGGAGCGCTGGCGCAGGCTATTATATTGAAGACTCTTATTTAGTTGGCATGAACTCCTATGATGTTGGTGCAGAACTAGATTTGAGTATTGCGGTTTCCTACGATAATTTTTATCTTGATTTTGACCATAATCAGCTCAGCGGTGGGCTTGTTTTAGGCTATAGCTTAATTAACAAATATGATTGGGGTCTTGATTTATTAGGCACCAACATTCAAGCAGGTTTTGATGAGCAAGGTTTAGGCTTTTATAACGACGGAATAATTGATCCACTGCGTGGTATAAAAAAGCGTAACTATGATTTTGACACCGGCCTTCGATTAACACGTCGATTTGAAAACTCACAAATTTCATTTGAATATTTACATGATATTAGCGGTGCTCATAATGGTTGGGTTGCCAATGTGTTTTTCAGCCATATTCAACCTTGGCGCAATTGGGAGTTTCGCTCCGGTATTGGCTTAAATGCCTACTCTGCTGATTTTACAAACTATTACTTTGGTATTGATAGCGATGAAGCAAACGCAGCACGCCCTATTTATAGTACCGATGCCAGTACCAGTATTATGTTTGAATTTCATGCTGAATATCCCATCAATCAAGATTGGGTATTTTTAGCAGGCTGGCTAACTACATGGTTTTCAAAAGAAATTGAAGACAGCCCAATTATTTCCCAAGGATATCAACACAAAGCCAAGGTAGGCCTGCGTTATGTACTTTAGATTTTTTTACTGTTTGTTGTTTACATATTCGGGCTCTTTGCTTGCAGCCACTACACAACCACCCAGTGACCTTACTGCCGTTCCCGATACCTGTGTAGCCTTACGTGAAGGGCGTCAATGTTATGCCGATGTTGTCTTATCGTGGCAGCAACCAGAGGTAGGAAATTATTGTTTACGCGATGCGACTTCAAAATACATTATGCAGTGCTGGCTTAAACAGCGACAAGGCTCACTTAATTACGCCTTTGATTCAACCCAGAGCATTTCATTTGAGCTGTTTGATAGTAATACATCACAAGTGATTGCTGTAAGCGAAGTTAAACTACAATGGGTGTATCAAAATAGACAAAAAAAGCGGCGTTGGCGGTTATTTTAGCCACACACTATAAACATCATTCAGGTATACGAAGAAAGCTTATGGATAATTACGGTACTATTCTACTGGTTGAAGATGATATCTCTCTTGCACAATGGGTAACTGAGTATTTAACTGAGCAAGGTTATATTGTGCATGTATGTCATCGCGGTGATGAAGTTATAAGCCAAGTAAAGCATTTAAACCCACAACTTATTTTACTCGATATTATGTTACCAGGTCTTGATGGTATCAGTGTATGCCGTGAGTTACGTAGCTTTTATCAAGCTCCTATAATTATGCTCACCGCACGAGATGAAGAAATGGATGAGGTCATTGGGCTTGAAGTCGGTGCCACAGATTACATTATAAAACCTGTTCGCCCTCGTGCACTGCTTGCTCGTATTAAATCGGCTTTACGCTACAGCAGCGACACGCCTAAAACTGATGCTCAAGAGAGCATGATCAATATTGGTCAATTAAGTATTAATACCGAATCTCGTAACGTTACACTCAACCAGCAAGATGTGAATATTTCAAGCGCAGAGTATTTATTACTGCATTATTTAGCGAGCAACGCTGGGCAAGTTGTATCACGTGATGCGGTGTTTAAAGCAACCAAAGGCAGGGAGTATGACGGCCTAGATAGAAGCGTTGATGTGCTTATTTCTGCTTTGCGTAAAAAGTTTAATGATGATCCGCAAAAGCCAGAAAAAATAAAAACTATTTGGGGGCGTGGTTATTTGTTTGTGACTACAGCGTGGTAAGTTTTAATGCCTGAGCGCTTAAATAATAAGCGCGACAATAATAAAAGTCACTTCAATACACCCAGCCTATTATGGAATAGCATCAATGAAAAAGTTTTATATTTCACTACTAGGCAGTGCGCTGCTTTCAATTATTGTTTTAGGTTGGCTTATTGATGCATTTAGCCAACAAGCACATGCACCTTTGGATGAGTTTAGCGTACAAAGCCAGATTATTGTCGGGTTAAGTAAACAGCTCACAGCTATAAAGCCACAGGCACGACCAGAACAGGTAACTAAATTAGCCAAAGATTTTAACCTGACTCTTAACTACAAATTAAATCAGTCGCTCGCATTACCATCCGCCCTATTAGATAAAATGCAAACTCAAGGCGGGTTAATACTTGAGGACGAGCAAGGCTTTTACATGCTCTACACTAATGATGCATTAAGCCCTTACCATTTAACCATGCGTTTAGATAAGCCTTACGAGAGCACACAGCGAAACGACATAATTTTAACTTTGTTATTTTATACTGGCTTATGTGTTTTTATGGGTTTTATTATTACCCCTTTAGCAAAACGTCTTACAGTATTAAATGATGCGGCAAAACAGTTCGCATCCGGTAATGTTAAAGCCCGAATTAAGCCCTCTCGCTTTACCTATATTAAAGATGTGGAACTGACCTTTAACCGCATGGCAAGCCAAATTGAAAAGTTAGTTGCTGAAAATAAACTGATGGCCTCAAGCCTATCCCATGATATAAGAACCCCAATAGCATGCTTACGCTTTGGTGTTGACGCTGCACTTGATAGCCATGATGAGAGCAAAATAAAGCATTACCTAACCCGTATGGAAACCGATTTGGATCATATGGAGTCAATGTTAAAAAGCTACTTAGCATTTGCTACTTTGGAACAAAATGCCAATAAACTTACTTACTCATCAGCAAACCTTAAACAATATCTAAGTGATATTGTGCTGCAGCTTGAACCAAGAATAACCGCACGTTCGCTTAATATTTCTTTAGAATGTGATGATCATACTATTTTTGCTGACTTACATTGGCTAGCAAGAGCGATCGCTAACTTAATTAATAATGCCTGCGATTTTGCACATCATCACATTAAAGTAACCGCCTCGCTACAAGAGCACACTCTAGTCATCAGCATTGCCGATGATGGCCCAGGTATAGCTCAAGAAAACAATCAAAAAGTATTTAGCCCGTTCTTCCGTGAACGCAGCCACCGTAATCGCAGTGACAACAGTTACGGGTTAGGATTGGCTATCGTTGCCAAAGTAGCCGATTGGCATCATGGCTCAATAGAAGTGAGTAAAAGTGAGCACCTTGGTGGGGCCTGCTTTACACTTACGATTGCGCGGTTTAGATATTAATCAAACAAGTATCATCCGCTCTAACTAACGCAATATAATTAAAGAAATCGTGCTATTTATAATCAAAAAATGCACGTGTTATTTATATCTGAAAATAAAACGCAATAATTGTGCGACTAAGTCAAATAAGCACTTTTTATTTTTTTACAATTCCAGTAGATTGTCACGGCGTCGAAAAAATAGAGAAGCAAAATAATATGAGTGCAGTAAGAGGTGAGTTTAGCTCCCGCTTTGGTTTTATAATGGCTGCGGCAGGATCTGCTGTTGGGCTTGGTAATATTTGGGGTTTCCCGACACAAACAGCAAGTAATGGCGGGGCTGCCTTTTTAGTCGCGTACTTAGTACTAGCCTTCTTTTTAGCCTATCCTGCTTTAATGGCAGAGCTGATGATAGGTCGTCATGGACAAGCTAATGCGGTTTCTTCACTAACTAAATTAACCACTAAACCTTGGCAAAAGCAGTTTGCCTTTGCTGTTGGCTTTGGCGGGATTTTATGTGCTGGCTTTATACTAAGCTTTTATGCGATTGTTGCTGGTTGGATGTTAAGTGCGACTTTAGAGCCGGTTACTACTCTCATAGGCGCAGATGCGGCATCTTCGTGGTTAAGTGAACAGTCACTTACACGTAACATTCTTTTTACTGTGGTATTTATTATTTTAACCGTTGCTATTATCAGCCGCGGTGTTGAAAATGGTATTGAAAAATGGTCAAAACGTTTAATGCCTGCTTTGCTCGGTATTTTGTTTGCCTTAATTGCATATGTAATGACTCAAGAAGGCGCTGTTGAGGGATTAAAAGCTTACCTAGTCCCTGACTTTTCTTCTATTTTTGATCCCACCTTATTAGTCAGTGCACTAGGACAGGCCTTCTTTTCATTGTCACTGGGCACCAGTGTAATGATTATCTATGGCTCATATATCAGTAAAAAAGAAAACCTCGTCTCTTTGGGGGCTTATGTTACGCTTATTGATGTATTCATCGCATTTGTAGCAGGCTTACTGATTATCCCCGCGATGTATGTTGCACAAGCCCAAGGTGTTGAAATATTCTCGTCAACAACAGGTAAACTACTTTCAGAAGACACATTAGTATTTCAGGTTTTACCCGCCTTATTTGATGGCATGGGTGGTGTGGGTTTATTTGTTGGCTTTGCTTTTTTTGCATTAATGAGTATTGCCGCTCTAACCTCGTCAATTTCAATGCTTGAAGCGCCGGTATCGTACACTGTAGAGCGCTTTGCAATGAAGCGTGTGCAAGCAACATGGTTAATAGGTGCTTTAATTGCCATAGTTAGTATTACCATAGTGTGCAACTTAGGCACGTTATTTGGTTTAGTGATCACCTTAACAACTAAAGTCGCGCAACCTTTATTAGGACTTATGTGTTGTATTTTTGTAGGGTGGATCTGGTATAGGTCATCACTGCTCAAAGCAATCCAGCAAGGTAACCCTGAAGTACATAACACCTTATTTTGGAAAATATGGCCTTGGTACACTAAGTTTGTATGCCCTATCGCCATTAGCTTAGTATTTTTACATTCTTTACTTAGCTAATAAAACAAAAAAGGCCCACTAATGTGGGCCTTTATTTATTAAGAATTATCTACTGCTTTAAAATCATATCTTGATGGGGTATGCCATCTTCTAAGTACTCCTCCCCAACACACTCAAAACCAAATGAGCGATAAAAATTTAGTAAGTAGGTTTGTGCGCCTATATAAATATCACGAGTAGGCCAATGAGTTCTACAACAGGCAATAGCATGGCTAACTAATTCTTTGCCTAAACCAGAGCTACGCTGTGATTGAGCAACTAAAACACGCCCTATCGCACTATAATGTGCATCTTTTTCATAACAACGAGCATAGGCATTTACTGTTTGCCTATTGAGTGAATACAAGTGGCGAGTAGCATCTGCAATATCCACATCATCAAGTTCGGGGTAAGGACACGCTTGTTCTACAACAAATACGTCAACACGTTCACGCATTATTGCAAACAGGGTTTGGGAGTCGAGCGCAGAGAATGGCTCACATTTAAACGCCATTTAAACACCTTTTATTAATACAGGGCCTTACTAAAAGGCCCCATAATCTTATTAAGCAAATAATCGCTCTAACTGATCACATAACTGAGATAAGTTAACATGATCATGCTCGATAGTTAAATCGACATAACCGTCACTTCTAAATGCTCTGTCTAACTCAATCAGTACATGCGTTTTATGCGCTTCAGGAATAAACGACAGTTCAATTTCCTTTATACCAAATAAGCTGCGACTATTTGGTTGATATTCAAGCTCTTGATAACACCCAGACACAGATTGAAAAGTAGAAGCACGTAAATGGCCTTGCTCTACATCTGCTTTAACTAAATTAAATCCTAGCTTCTCCATTGCTTGCATACAGGTTTTAACTGCTTCATTCGGATAGATGTGCAAATGGTCTTTATCTGTTGGATCAAGCGCAAGGTCAATATCAAGCCCTGTTTCTAACCACACATAAGACTGGTTATAACCGGCATTAATTTCAGTAATTGGTGTTTCTGAATGCAAACGGGCTTCAAACGGGATAGTTTTAACTTCACCAGGCTCAACAGTACCAATGTCAGTTATGCGCCATTGATCAATAACATGATTAGTAAAGTAATCACCGTCTTCACTGGCTACTTTAACCCGAGTAACTAACATTAAATCTAAACCCGCAATTTCTTGACTTACATCACCTGCACTAATAACTATTTGTGCATTGAATAGTTGGCCAGGCTGAAGATGCTCGGTTTCTAAAATAGTATCCACCTTGGCGGCACCAATGCCTACCGATGCTAAAATCTTTTTAAACATATTTTCTCCTTAAGCTAAGCAATACACTTGTTTGCTTACACTTAAACTCCTTCGTTATGGCATCTTAACCACATTTAAAAGCGCTTGTCAGCGAAAAACTGCTATTTACATGCTGTTTACCATAAAACTAGCCATTTATGTGTGTTTTTTGTACTTTACAGCCGCCTTTATGCATACATAAAGGTGTTTTAGCAATCAGGTGATAAATACTCACTATCAGCCAATTAGCAGTAGGAAATAAGTAGATAAATTGTCAATAAGCATTGTTTTTCGCTACACTACAATGCCAAGTGCAGTGATACTAATAACTATGGAACTAATTTATTTTGCTACCGCCTTCGTCTGCGGCTTTGGTATATATCAGCTAAAGTTACCGCCGCTTATCGGCTTTCTTATGGCCGGATTTATTCTTAATTTAGCGGGTTACAAAAGCACGGAGCTACTCGAAACGATTGCCTCTTTAGGGGTCACACTGCTACTTTTTAGTATTGGCCTCAAACTAAAAATTGCTAACCTTATAAAACCACAAGTGTGGGCTCCTGCCACCATACATATTATTTTAAGTAGCGCATTGTTTAGTGGCTTCATGTTGCTGCTTGGTGTATTCGCACTGCCATTATTTGTCGATTTAAGCTGGCAAAGTGCATTGTTAGTCGGCTTTGCTTTAAGCTTTTCGAGTACGGTATTTGCTGTAAAAGTACTTGAAGAACGCGGTGAAATGGCAAGTTTGCACGGTAAAATAGCCATTGGTATTTTGGTTATGCAAGATATATTTGCAGTCATATTCTTAGCGGTCAGTACAGGTAAAGTACCGAACATTTGGGCCTTAGGGTTAATTGTTGCACTACCTTTGTTTCGCCCAATTATGTACTGGGTTTTAAACCGCTCTAAACACGGTGAGTTACTGCCGTTATTTGGCTTTTTCTTTGCATTAGTAGCTGGGTACAATGCCTTTGAATTCGCAGGATTAAAAGGCGATTTAGGCGCATTGATCATTGGCATGATGTTCGCCCCTCACAAAAAAGCAGGTGAGCTGTCTAAATCACTGCTTAGCCTAAAAGACATACTACTGGTTGGCTTTTTCTTAAGTATTGGTTTAAGTGCAGAGCTTACTGCCCACTCTTTAGTCGTTGCTTTAATTTTAGTATTAATTATCCCTATTAAAACGCTGCTTTACTACATACTAACTAATTTATTTAAACTGCGAGCTCGTACCTCTTTACTCACCGCATTTAGTTTGGCTAACTTTAGTGAGTTTGGCTTAATTGTTTGTGCCGTTGCTGCATCTAGCGGCATGGTTACCTCTGAATGGCTCGCGGTTATCGCGATTGCAGTATCAATTACATTTGTGATTGCCTCCCCTTTAAATAAACGCTCTAACGAGCTGTACGTTAAAATTGAACGCCTCTTATTGAAGTTTGAAAGCAAGACCCGCTTAGCAGAAGAGCTTCCTGTAAACTTAAATGATACGAAAATAGTGATCTTTGGTATGGGTAGAATTGGCACTGGTGCCTATGAAACAATAAACGCAACTCACCCTGATGTAGTTGCAGGTATTGATATTAAACCTGAGGTGGTCGATAAACATATTAAACGTGGACGCAGAGTATTAATTGCCGATGCCACCGACCCTGATTTTTGGCAGCGCGTTAATCACTCTCATGTGGAAATGGTTATGTTAACTATGCCTAAGCATATGCAAAATATTTTTGCTTTAGAGCAATTACAAGCATCAGGCTATAAAGGGCAAGTAACTGCGATTGCTAACTACCCCGATCAGCAAAAAGAATTAGAAGATATGGGAATAGATTCTACTTATAACTTTTATTTAGAGGCTGGTAGCGGTTTTGCAGAGCATGTAAAGCAAACCTTGTTTCCGTAATCGGGCTTAGATGCAAATAGATTGCATTTACATTCCTTTACATCTGAGTATTTTATTGGTGAAAAAATCAGGTAAAATGTCTGTGTTGGTTGAATAAAGCTAATACCTAAGTTTGTGTTTTATAAAAGACAAATAACGGACCCCTTGCTTTTAAGTGACCAATAAGATTCTCAAATTAGAGGGCCTACTCCCTCTATCAATAGGCTGTTACTTGCCCGTTACAGCCTATTTTATTTCCTTAAAATCCCTTACACTTATCCCCATTATTTATAAAAGATGTCAGTAATGGATCCTCAACAACTAAAAATCGCGATTAACACCATTATGCCATTTGGCAAATATGCAGGACGCCCTTTACTTTTACTGCCTGAGCCTTACTTAGTGTGGTTTAAACAGCAAGGCTTTCCTGATAGCAAGCTTGGCTCTCAGCTCGCTATGATGTACGAAGTGAAGCTTAATGGTTTAGAGCAAATGCTGATGCCACTACTAGAAAAAAATAGTAAATAAAATAGAACTTTTTTATAAGTGGTCTGTCTATCTATTTGCTACTTGTTGATTTTTTGGTTTTAAACCGCAAAAAAGCGCCTTTATGGCGCTTTTTTATTGTTTGGGATTTAGTTGTCGAGGGTGATAATAAACTTAACCCCACCCAATGGTGAGTCTTCAATCTTGCACTGCCCTTTATGCCAACTAATAATTTTATTTACAATTGCTAGCCCTAATCCAAACCCACCGGTTTTTTTATCACGGCTTTTATCTAAACGGGTGAAAGGTTTAAACACTTTCTCACGTTCAGCATCCGCAATACCTGGGCCATCATCTTCAATCACCAGAAATAACTTTTCGGCGTTGGCAGTTAAACTAATATGCACAGTTTGCGTAGCATGTTTCAGTGCATTACTAATTAAATTTTGTAGCACTCGCGACATGAAATGACTATCACATACGTTTATAAATTGACTCGGTAACGTTGTGGTTAATTTAATAGGTGTATCAAAAGTTACTTTTTCGATATTAGCTTTAATTAATGCGACGATATCACAGGGAACCAATTGCAAGCTTGGTTGCTGTGTATCTAAACGAGCGTATTCCAACATTTCTGATACCAAGGATTCCAGCTCATGAATATCCATTTGCATATCAGATAAATAGTGCTGTGCTTTGCCATCTTGAACTTTACTCTCTAACATTGCGATTGCAAACTTCAAACGCGCCAATGGTGTTCTGAACTCATGTGACACTGATGAGGTCAGTTCTTGTTGAGCACTCAGTAAAAACTCTATCCGTTGCTGCATTACTTTTAATGTATCAGTGATGGGTAAAAAGAATGATTTAGAGCTGTCGCTTAATTGAAAATCTTGCGCCCCACCGACCGCTTCACAGGCTTGACTGAGCTTGGCAAAATCTCGCCATAACAGTAAGCTCCATAACCCTATCGGTAAGCTAATAATAAATAAAACTAATAAATAAGGTATCACGGTCCCAGTGTTTTTAGCTTTAACACCTACAGGACCTACTTGTAATAACTGAGAGTTATTTAAAGTGACATACCAAACAATACGTTGCTGCTTATCGTACAAGTAAAGGTAATTATTTTGAGCTAATTGTGTTTGCTGCTCAGGAGGGAGAACCAAATCTTGTTGGGAGATAACTTGGCTATCAAAATTATGCTTTAGCTGCTCAAGACCATCTGCAGTTTGAGAAAGCAGCCATAACGACTGCCCAAATTCATTATCTAACAAAACATGTTGCTCAGATTCATCATACGGCCAAAGCTGCTCTATAACACCACTGGCAATAAACAAAGAAGCAATAATATACACGTAAAGGCTAATAAATAGCTTTCCCATTAACCTAGCCTAATACCTTGCATTAATTACATGTCCCACGCATCTGATACAAATAAATAGCCTTGTCCCCACACTGTCTTAATACGGTATGGTTTATCACTGTTATCACCAAGCTTCTTACGAATTCGAGACACACGTACATCAACGGTTCGATCTAGCCCATCGTACTCACGTCCAATCATATGTTGGTGCACATGTTCTCGGCTGAGCACTTCTCCTGCATTTGAAGCTAATAACCACAGCAATTCAAACTCATGTGAGGTTAATACGATTTCAACACCACTTAGCTTTACAATACGGCTAGTTTTATCTATTGATAAGTCACCAAACTTAAGCTCTTCTATGGCTTTTACGCTAGGCTGTCCACGGCGTAATAATGCACTAATCCGCGCCAATAGTACGCGCGGCTCTGCAGGTTTAATAACGTAATCGTCAGCACCGAGTTCTAAGCCGATAACTTGGTCAAAATCTTCGCCCTTTGCAGTAAGCATTAAAATAGGTAAGGTGTATTTGTCGCGCACTTGACGGCACACACTAAAGCCATCTTTTCCTGGCAGCATCACATCTAGAATGATTAAATCAACATGGTTTTCACTCAGATAAGGAAACACTTCGTCACCGCGTTCTAATACGTCAACTTCTAAGCCATTATGCTCAAGATAGTCTTTGGTTAATTGTTGCAACCCTAAGTCATCTTCAACAAGTAATATCTTTGGCATTTACTGCTCCTAAATTAAAAAAAGCTCCAAGGTGAGCGTAGCCGATGTTTTTTCTTAGCGTATGCAGTTTGCACTTCTACTTGCACACTCGCTAATGACACACCTGTAAGGGGATTAATCAGGGAGTATATGGTCTCCACCTGAACACGCGCTTTATAATTAAATTGCCCTTTTTTTACCCCTTGCCAACATTGCAATTGGGTATCTTGCTGGTATAAACACACATCACTTGGCTCAGACAGTTGCCACTTAAATTTTAACTCAAGATCACAAAACTCTTGTTGTTCGGAAACCACACAGACTTTGGGTGATACGTTAAGTGAAGAGGCTTTTGCAACACTTAGGTTGCTAAAAAATGAAGCTGCAAACACAACCAACATAAAACACTTCATATTAAAATGTATGTTCGAATCCTATAAAGGCGGTCATTGAATAGTCATGTTCAAAGAGCGGGCTGCTATCCATTGCTGAATAGTCATAATATGCTAAATGAAAACGAAGTGCGTTGGCTTTACCTACCGGCCAACGGACGTCGATTTTAGCATAAGGTTGCCAGCTACTACCAACTTCTATTTCACCATATAAAGATTCTGTCTTGTTTAAGCCATAAAAGTAGTTATTTAGTTGTGCTGATTTGTAGTTTACGCCTAAGGTCGATTTAAGTTCTAACACCTTAAGATCAAAATGGTATTGCCATTGTAGCGAGCCCCTAAAGCTATTATAAACACTGTTTACGTCATGCAATAATTGCGCAGAAAAAACATGTTGTTGTTTTACAAAAACATAACTGACGCCGGCATCCAGCACCACTCGTCTTTTTTGAATGTTATTAATATTAATCTGGCGAGGAGATTCAATGTGTTGCGATTCTAATATTTCGTTATTAGCCGTTGCTGTGAGCGGGAATATATTTTGCGGATGCCAGTCAATAAAAAATCGTGATTCTGGGTTAATTTCTGACACAAAGCTAATGTTATGCGTATCACTTTGTATAAAAGAGTAGCCTAAACGACCGTTATCAAAAAACCAATTCTGGCCATAATAAGCCACTTGTGGAACCACCACCAAAGGAATGTTGTCTGCACCATGTAAAGGGTTACTGATCACCCCTCCCCCTAAGCTGACACTCATTTTAAGTTCATCAGTAGAGATATGTTGCTGCGTCTGAGCAATGGCATTAGCGCTAAACAACGCCAATAAAATGCATATTTTTATTCTCAGATGTAACACCATGGGGTTATTCACTAGTTTATAAAGTGGCTTTAACCCTATAGTAGCAAGTAGTATAAGTACAAGCTCTAGAGGGTTACAATCATTAACAAATTTGATACAAACGGAACACGTTTACAAATTGGCGGCTATTTCAACTCGATTTCGACCATGGGTTTTAGCTAAATAAAGTGCTCTATCAGCCTTTTCTACTAATAAACAGCTTTTACTAAAAGGCTCCATTAAAGCAATACCAAAACTTGCTGAGATATTACGTTTATTATCGCTATCTTCTTTTTTACGAATAGTTAATTTAGCAATACTCAAACGCAACTGATTGCAGAATGTCATCACATCATTAATGCTATCAAAGTAACCTGTAATACAAAATTCTTCACCACCGAAACGATACGCATTATATTGTTCTTGCACACAATTTTGAACTTTCTGAGCAACAAGTTTGAGTACCTCGTCGCCTTTTTGGTGACCAAAATCGTCATTAAAACGCTTGAAGTGATCAATATCGAACATTATTAACACGGCTAACTTAGATTGCTCATCTTGTGAAGATGCATGAAGACAAAACTCGACTATGTCAGTATCAAACTTACCGCGATTAAATAACCCCGTTAGTGAATCTTTATCAACCGCTTCTTGAGTCATAGTGAGGGCTTCTCTTAAATCTTTTATCTCATTATATGCTTGCGCTAATTTAGTTTGGAAACCACGAGCATAATCTTGCATTGCGATTGATTCATCTGTTAGACGTTCAACACAAGATAGAATTTCATTAAATGAGTTAATGCTAGAGAGTGTTTTTAACTCATTTTGTGAGTCAACTAACGAAGTAGTAAAGCTTTTTGAATACTGAATAGAGTCACTCAAGTCAAACTGTACTTGCTCTACCGTACCATGAAATTTTTCAGACATTTGTTGAAAAAACGCTAATTCTTCGTCGTTTATGTATTTATCAAATATTTCCTGTGCATTTTGAGCTGAGCAAGTATTGTGCTCACCGATAACTTTATCAAGCTCTGTATTTAGTTGCGGGTTATCGCCCTGTACATAACAGTACCAAATCGCATAGTTTATTGGCGTTACTGGCATTTTGTACTTCACCATAAGTGGAATGGCTTTTTTTAAACACTGGGCAGAATGAGCAAGTGAGGCAGTATTATCCATAATTGAAACTCTCAGACATCACAACAAAGATGTTAACAAACACATAAACATTAGCGGTTTATATTAACACTTTTTTATCATCCAACAAGTCTATATTATGTTTTCCCCCATATTTTGTGCAATATTCCACAGTGCACTAATAGCAGGATCATTTAATTCTTTATGTAATACCGCTAGGCCAATTTTAAAACCTTGTGGGGGCTCATCTTTGCTATCCAAAATCTGAACTTTATCGTTTAAAGGGCTATTATCGAGAACAATTTTTGGGATCATGGCCACGCCTAAGCCCAAACTCACCATAGATACCATAGCCTCATGCCCAGCGACTTGTGCATAGATTTTTCCTTGCACGTTATTTTTTCGCCACCACTGCTCTAACCTTTGTCGTGAAAACCCTTGTTCAGCAACAATAAATTCAAGCTCAGACCAATCAATAGTCTCGCTGTTATTAGTTAGCTTTTCTGTGATCGGACATTGAATAGTGGGCGCAATTAATACCAGTGGCGAGTAACCAATATCTACAAATGCAATTTGTGCAGGTAATTTACTGGGCCTTGCTGCAATAGCCATGGATTCGTGACCGTCTAATACACGATTTATTGCCAGAGCAGGGTCGCCCGTATTTAAGGTGATTTCAATATGCTGATGCTGAGCCCTGAGCTGCTCCAAAATATGATGCAAAAAACTATAAGATGCAGTAACAGAGCAATAAAGACTCACATTGCCATAAATATGTTGTTGCGGTTCGTTTAAATTGGCCTTAAAACGCTGCCAATTACTAAGCGTTGCACTAGCATACTCCTTAAATGCAACGCCTTCGCGAGTAAGCTTGACACTGCGATTATCTCGCTGGAACAACATCACCCCTACTTCATCTTCTAACTGCTTAATATTACGACTTAAAGTAGGCGCACTTATGTGGCATAACTCACTGGCACGAGAGAAATGAAGCGTTTTTGCCAACGCCAAAAAGTAATTTAAATGCTTATGATCCATAACAACACCGGTATTTCATATTGTGAAACACTTTAATTCAAATATATCATTTTACGCAAGAAAAGAATTTTCATATGGTTATTCCAAGCAAAGCAAAAGCATTGCATCTAACAAACTGAATTAATGGGAAACTTATCATGGCAAATTATTTTAATAGCTTACCTTTACGCGAACAATTAGCGCAATTGGCACAATGTGAATTTATGGGCGCAGACGAATTTAACGACGGTGTTGCTGCACTTAAAGGTAAAAAATTGGTAATTGTAGGCTGTGGCGCACAGGGCTTAAATCAAGGTTTAAATTTACGTGATTCTGGTTTAGATGTAGCCTATACACTTCGTGATTCAGCAATTGCTGAGCGTCGTCAGTCATTCTTAAATGCATCGGAAAATGGTTTTAAAGTGGGTACATATGAAGAATTAATCCCAACAGCCGATGTAGTACTTAACTTAACGCCTGATAAACAACACACTGCGGTTGTTAACGCCATCATGCCATTAATGAAACACGGCTCAACCCTTGCCTATTCACATGGCTTTAATATTGTTGAAGAGGGCATGCAAGTTCGTGAAGACATTACCGTTATTATGGTTGCACCAAAATGCCCTGGTTCAGAAGTACGTGAAGAGTATAAGCGCGGCTTTGGTGTACCAACACTCATTGCGGTTCACCCCGAGAATGATCCTCAGGGTCATGGTTTGGCACAAGCAAAAGCCTATGCCGCAGGTACGGGTGGTCATCGAGCGGGAGTACTTAAATCATCGTTTATCGCCGAGGTTAAGTCTGACTTAATGGGTGAGCAAACCATTTTATGTGGCATGCTACAAACGGGCTCTATTTTATGTTTTGATAAAATGATTGATAAAGGCCTTGATGCCGGTTATGCCTCAAAGCTAATTCAATATGGCTGGGAAGTGATCACAGAAGCACTTAAGTATGGCGGTGTTACTAATATGCTTGACCGCCTATCAAACCCAGCCAAAGTAAAAGCGTTTGAATTAAGCGAGCAATTAAAAGTAATCATGCGCCCACTGTATAACAAACATCAAGATGACATTATCGATGGCACATTTTCACGAGTTATGATGGAAGACTGGGCAAATGATGACGCTAACCTACTAAAATGGCGTGCTGAAACCGCGGAAACTCATTTTGAGAAAACCCCAGCGGGTGATGTAGAAATTACTGAGCAAGAGTTTTTTGATAACGGCATTCTAATGGTAGCCATGGTTAAAGCAGGCGTAGAGCTGGCATTTGAAACCATGACTGCAGCCGGTATTATTGCAGAATCAGCTTATTATGAGTCACTGCATGAAACGCCGTTAATTGCAAACACCATTGCACGTAAAAAGCTGTTTGAAATGAATCGTACTATTTCAGATACTGCAGAGTATGGTTGCTACTTATACAACCATGCATGTTTACCGCTACTACAAGAATTTATGCAAGATATTGATACTGATGTTATTGGCAAAGGCTTAAATGAGCAGAGTAATCAAGTAGATAATCAAACCTTGATTCAAATAAATACCGCACTGCGTGAACATCCTGTTGAGAAAGTTGGTGCTAAATTACGTGGCTATATGTCGGCAATGAAAAAAATAGTTTAACCCTATAACCCTAGAACTTTCACTTGTTAGAAACCAAGCCCACTTGCATTTTGCTGTGGGCTTTTTTAATGTAAATTAATCATCAATAGCCGAAAATAAATAATGTGCTAGAATAATCGCCTCATTGCCTCAGTTGTAAATATATAAGCACTACCATGACGATACAAAATCTCTCTATTACTCAAAAAATTACAGCACTTGGAAGCATTATTGCTATTTGTGTTGCTGTATTAATTGGTTTGACGTCTTTACATAACTCAAAGAATATTATTGAGCAACGCATGATCGAATCAGAACTGCCAAGCAAGCTGCAAACAATCAGTAATCATATTGGTGGGGAGATCAATGAACTTTTAGGCGCAGCACAGCAGCTTTCTGCCAACACCTTTATTTTAGATTGGGCAAACTCTGGCAACACCAACGATGCGTTATTACTCAAAGAACTTAATCGTTTAGTTGAGCAATATGATCTTGCAACTGCTTCGTGGGCAAATAAAAATACCGCGCAATATTGGAATCAAGATGGCTTTTTACGGGTGTTAAAAAATGATGCTGCAGATGGTTGGTTTTTTGCTTTTACCCAATCAAAACAACCTTATTCAATCAGTATTTATCAAGAGTCGGCAAACGATGTAAAAATGTTTGTTAATCACCAACAGCCTAATGGATTCGGCTTGGCGGGCTTAGCAAAAAGCATTACTGATATGCAAAAGCTACTACAGCAATTTAAAATTGAGCAGTCAGGATTTGTATTTATTGCCGATGAAAGTGGCTTAATTCAGCTACACAAAGATGCAGCTAAAGTCGCTAAGGTTAATATAGATAGTATTTACAGTGCTAATATTCATAACAAATTACTTGATGAAAATGGTTTTACTTTAGAAGAAGTAAATATTAACGGACAAGCCACGCTGATTGCTGCCACACCAATTAAAAACACCGACTTATTTGTGTTGGCTCAAGTACCAAAAAGCGAGGTATTCGCAAGTGTAAACACCCTCGAGTGGCAAATATTCACATTTACTATCATTACAGCACTTATCGCAAGCGTGATAAGTTACTTGTTAGCTCGCTCTTTAGCCTCACCGTTATCAAAAATGGCGGAGTTGTTTTCTCGTTTAGGCCGCGGTGATGCTAATTTAGCGTATCGTCTACCAGCATCACCTCAACCTGAACTCAATAATTTAACGTCAGGGTTCAACCAGTTTATTGAGAAAATAGAAACCGCCATTGTGCAAGTCGCTGATGAAAGCCATGGTATTCGTCAAAGTTCTGATCATGTCTTTGCGCAAGCAAAACAAAACTCCTTAGCGCTGGATAAACAAAAAGAGCAAACTATTTCAGTTGCTGCAGCGATCAATGAAATGGCCGCTACAGTGCAAGAAATAGCACAAAGTGCAGCGAATGCAGCTAAGTTAACCAACGATAGTCGCGATAATACCAAACAAAGCCATCAACAAGTATTACAAAGCCAAACGACAATCTCAGCCCTTGCCAGCGACATCGATGGTATTACCGAGCAAGTTGCACTGCTTTCTAAAAAAACCATAGACATTGCCAGTATTGTAGATTCAATTAGAGGGATTTCAGAGCAAACCAACTTACTGGCTCTCAATGCAGCCATTGAATCTGCACGTGCAGGTGAGCATGGTCGAGGTTTTGCAGTCGTTGCTGACGAAGTTAGAGCACTGGCAAATCGTACATCACAGTCAACCACTGAAATTCAATCAATGATTGAAGAGCTCACTCAAATTTCAGATGATGTTGTAAATGATATTAGCCAATCAAAAAATAAAGCCCAACAAAGCGTTAGCGCAATGCAAAACTCGGTTGAGTTACTTAATACTATTACTGAAACAGCGAATGAAATTAACGATATGGCAACTCTAATTGCCACAGCCACCGAACAACAAAGCAGTGTAGTGAACGATGTGGGTGGAAGTATTGAGCAAATTAGTGAGATCAGTGATAAATCAATGAGTGAACAAATAAATACCGAACAAGCAATTCGTGACTTAGCCACCAGCGCACAAACACTTGATGCGCTAGTTGCCACGTTTAATCAGCAGCGTTAAATAGTTTGTTACGTTTTAAATAACCTCTGTACAAAATAACCACTATACTTAAGTGTGTTTTTTGTACAGAGGTGTGTATGAGTGCTGTTCAAGGTAAACATTATTTACTGGCTGTCTGCTTGCTGAGTTTAAGTGCGTGTAGCACTACAAATAACGCCAATTTAAGCGTGCCAATCCCTATTATTACTCCCCCAATGCAACTTCAACAGCAGCCTATCGAGTCTGAGCAGCAAATATTTCAACTCGACCAGAGTCTCAAACAGCAATTAAGTGCTTATGTACAAAAAAATAAATCGGCTGATAAAATTGCCTATAGCCTACTTAGTTTTTTACTCACAAATGGTGATAACTCACTATCTTACCAATCTACTAGCACACAAACGGCGTCTCAAAGCTATCAAAATTTAAATGCTAATTGTCTTTCCCTCTCTATTTTAGCGTATAGCTTAGCCGAACATTTAGGCCTTAAAGCCCGCTTTCAAAAAGTACATGTTCCTGAGTACTGGGCGTTAAATCAAGGATTTAATTTACTCACTGGGCACATCAACCTTGCCATAGACAATAAAACTAAGCTCAAAGACAGCTCACTTATTTATCAGCGTAATAAGCGCTTAATTATTGATTTTGACCCCAATAGCCGACAAGCCCGTTTTGCAACCTCATCGCTGTCAAAAAAACGAGTGACCGCCATGTTTTATAATAATAAAGGCGGTGAGGCACTGGTAAATAAACACTATGATTTGGCGTATAGCTATTTCAAAGCCGCAATTAATACCGATGCTTCATTTAGTGCTAGCTGGGGCAATTTAGGGGTACTCTTTAAACAATTAGATGATTTAAAGCAAGCGGAGCAAATGTACAGCTATGCTATTGCCTTAAACGCCAATGATAATACTGCGCAAGGTAATTTAGCATTATTATATAAACTTACAGATAGAGTAGCCGAAGGCGAAAAGCTATTGGCAAAGCTTGACAAAAAGCGCCAAGAAAACCCTTACTATCATATATCGCTTGGTAACAGTGACTATGTAAATGGTGATTACGCAAATGCAATTAGCCATTATAAAAAAGCAAACGCTATGTCACCGACACTTCATGAAAGCCACTTTGGGCTAGCGCGCAGTTATTTTGAATTAAATAATATAACTAGAGCGGAGTTTCATTTGCGTAAAGCTAGAAAAAAAGCAGACTTTGATCATGAAAAACAGCGCTATGATAATAAGCTCATCGCATTAAAGTCACTCACCGCTAAGGCGAATCATCATTAAATTATTTAGCTTAACCTGTATCATAGTTTTTATAAGTTGGAGCGGCCTTTGTAAACAGATTGAGCCGCAATTATTAGCTGATTTAACTATATTAACCAGCTCGAAGTTAGCTGGTAGAAAAACGAATAGCCAGGCAGCCTTGCTCACAAGGGAGTATTTAAAAACACGCTTCAAAGAGCATCAACTTACAGTAAGTGAACAACCTTTTACTTATTCCTCAGGGCTGTTCTCTAGCGCACAAGGCGTTAATATTATTGCCACTAATACTGTAAAAGATTTACCTGTTATTGTTATTACTGCGCATTATGATCATCTAGGTCTAAAAGCAGGAAAATTACACCCAGGTGCTAACGATAATGCCTCGGGTGTTGCTGCATTACTTTATTTATCGAATGCGCTAACGGATTCTTCTTCATATCGTTTTATGTTTGTTGCAACAGACGCTGAAGAAAATGGTTTACACGGCAGTGAGCACTTTGCTAAAACAATGCGCCAGCTCCCGATTGTTTTAAATATTAACTTAGATATGTTGGCAATTAAAAAGTCACATAAGCGTTTATACGCGCTAACAAGTCGATCTTTAAAAACCCAGCTTAATCCGTTATTTACTCAGATTAACGGGGACAAGATCAAATTAAAGCCTGTTTATTCATCACGAAAAATGAGCCGACTCACCAACACGAAACAAATAGATTGGCGCAGAGCCAGCGACCATTATTCATTCGCTAAACAAAAAATTCCGTATGTGTACTTTTCTATGGGGGCAGATAACTACCACCATAGTGCCAAAGATACGCTCGAAAATATTAACGCTCCCCTCTATCAAGAAGCCGTATTGCTAATTGAGGAATTTATTAATCAGCTTTTGACAAACTCCGCGGTATTAACTCCCTCTTTAAAAGCAGCAACATAAGCCTCTTTTTTTGCTCGTGGAAGTTTTTTAATCGCATATTCTAATTTGCTTGCTTCGCTTTTAGTACCTACTTGTTGTTGATGAATCAGCATAAGCGGCCCTTTACCTTTGAGGTTTTTTGCTCCTTTACCTGCTTGATGAGTAGCGATACGTCGAGCAACATCAACAGTAATACCGGTATACCAATGACCAAACCGTGTTTGCACAATATAAAGTGACCAAGTTGCCGGTTTATTTTTAATTTTGCACAACTCATTGTTTAAACTTTTTTGATTATTAATGGTCAAAACCTCGCCTTAACGCGCTAAACAAAAACAATTACTCAAAAGGGTTTTACCTTCAGTGACTAATCGGTATCATGCAGATTATAAAAAATAAGGATCACAAATAACAATGCAGTCGTTAAAAACTTTTTCTCTTTGGCTTATCGTCGCTTTAACGCTTAGTTCAGCCGCAGGTTGTTCTAGCTGGGTATACAGAATCAACATCCCTCAAGGTAACTTTTTAGAACAATCAGACGTTGATAAGCTTCGCGTTAATATGACTCGCGAACAAGTAATTTACGTATTAGGCAGACCCATTGCCGAAGACGCCTTCGATAAAAATACTTGGCGTTATGTATACAGCTTCAATAAAGGACGTGCTAATGAACAGTTTAAATCATTAGTACTAAACTTTGAAAATGAAAAGCTAGTTACAGTATCGGGCGACTATGAGCAGCCAGAAAACTTTACAACGCCTTTAGAGCAATAAGAAAGCTCTTAAGGTTTAATTAAAAAAGGTGAGCATAGCTCACCTTTTTTTGTATCTAACGTTCTAACGGCCGGCCACCAGTGACTTTATTAGCGCGGCCCTCTTCTTTGGCTTTTTCGGCGCGTTTTCTGCGAGCATCTTTAGGGTCGGCAATTAATGGGCGGTAAATTTCAATTCTGTCGCCATCTTTAAGCTCATGATTTAGCTTTACTGTTCTGTTCCATACGCCTAAAGTTAAATCGGTTGCATCAATCTCAGGGCACTTTTTGATGATCCCTGACTGTATTACTGCTTGCTCAGCCGTTGTGCCTTGCAGCACTTCTATATTTAACGTGGTTGCCTTAGTAGGTAAAGCGAACACAACTTCAATATTGATCATGCACGTTCTCCATACACGGTTTTTGCACGTTGAGTAAACGCACTCACCATGTTTTTAGCCACATCATTAAAAATTTTACCAAACGCCAGCTCTATGAGCTTACTTGAAAACTCAAACTCTAACTGTAAATTAACCTTACACGCATGCGTATCTAATTGCTGAAAGTGCCAGCGACCTTGTAGGGTTTTAAAAGGACCATCAACCAAGCGAAGCATCACTGTTTGCTCATCAATTAGCGTATTTTCAGTGGTAAACCATTTTTTTATGCCGGCTTTAGATATTTCTAAACTAGCGGTCATGTTATTATCATGCTGCTTAATAATTTTTGAGTCTGAACAATTAGGTAAAAACTGTGAATAGGCTTCTACATCATTGACTAGATCAAACATCTCTTTAGTGCTGTACATAACCAGCGCGCTTTTTTCTATTTGTGGCATACTCACTCCCAACTGTGTGCAGGAATTTTAGCAAGCTTTGTGCGTTTCCCCAAACTTTCATCGCGCTTAAATTAATCCTTCGCTTTTGCATGTATAATTTAAAAAAATCGATGTAAAACATCTTGTATAACGTATATTATAGGGCACTATGGCTAAGAAAAATTCATCAAAATCGACAAGTAATACCATCGCGCTAAATAAAAAAGCGCGACACGAGTATTTTTTACACGACAAGTTTGAAGCAGGTGTTGAACTCCAAGGCTGGGAAGTAAAAAGTATCCGAGCAGGTAAAGTAAATATCTCTGAAACTTACATTCATCTAAAAAACGGTGAAGCATTTTTATTAGGTAGTACCATTCAGCCTTTGAATAGTGCATCGACCCATGTTATTTGTGACCCGCTACGTTACCGTAAATTACTACTAAGCAGGCGTGAGCTTGACCGCTTAGTTGGTGCAACTGAACGTGATGGTTATTCATTAGTTGCCACCGCTATGTATTGGAAAAAATGCTGGGTGAAGCTTGAATTCCATTTAGCTAAAGGTAAGAAAATGCATGACAAACGTGAAGACGGTAAAAATAAAGATTGGTCTCGTGAAAAAGAACGTTTAATGAAACATAAAGTTTAAATAAAAACGCCTAACATCGTGTTAGGCTTATTCTTGTAATACCCACCCCTCTGCCTATTAATTTATTTCGAAGTGCTAAAACACTTTACAAAAATCAACATTAAAGGTACAAATGAACTTCAATTAACAGGAGGTTAACATGATGTATCTTAAATCATTCGCACTACTATCTTTTATTATATTTTCATTTTTATCTCATGCCTATGAGAAAACTAACTGTAGGTTAGAGACCAAAGGACAACAAAATATTTACAGTGGATATTCGAGCTGCACTGCTATTCACAATTATACTGACTGGGAAAACCAAAGGATTGTCAGGAAAGTAGATCACTATAACTTAGAGGAATTTATAGCAGAAACAACTAGAAGCCGAACTAATCTCAGCAAATTGATAACTGTAAATGTTCACTCTATGTCTGGTGAACCTTATTCTTACAGAACGACAGTTTCATGTCCTGCGGATATCCCTTTTTCACATAAAGAAGATGTCAAAGAGGAAGTTTGTGATTATAAGCCTAAGGCTAATATTCGAGTTGAGAGAATGTTTCCTGATGAAGAAAGTGTTTTAATTATTGCCGATGGAAGTGATAAAGATGGAACTATTGTAAGCCAAAAATTATGGGTTGATGATATACCAGTTTCAAGCGGTTACGTTGCTTGGGGAAGAACGGGTAAGATAATTACTATAAAGCTACATGTTACAGATAACGACGGCTACACCGACGAAATAACGAAAAATTACCAGTTCACAGGATGCGGGCCTCGTTGTAACAACTGATCAAACACCCAGCTTTTAGGTTGAAAAACCGCCAATATGGCGGTTTTTTTATCTTAAACTAAAGGGCTAAATTATAGCTCGCCTTCGTTTTCAGATAAGAATTTAGCTACGCCTTCAGGGCTTGCGTCCATTCCTTTTTTACCTTCAGTCCAACCAGCAGGACATACTTCGCCGTGCTCGCTGTGGAATGCTAGTGCATCAACCATACGGATCATTTCGTCGATGTTACGACCAAGTGGTAAATCGTTCACTACTTGGTGACGTACGTTACCTTCTTCGTCGATTAAGAAAGAACCACGAAATGCAACGCCGGCTTCTGGGTGCTCAACGTCGTATGCTTTACAGATTTCGTGCTTAACGTCTGCAACTAGTGCGTATTGAACTTTACCAATACCGCCGTCTGCTACAGCCGTGTTACGCCATGCGTTGTGTGAGAACTGTGAATCGATTGAAACACCAATTACTTCTACACCACGTTTTTGGAATTCTGCATAACGCTTATCAAAAGCAATAAGCTCAGAAGGACATACAAAAGTGAAATCTAGTGGGTAGAAAAAGATTACTGCTTTTTTACCTTTGATTTTTTCGTGAAGGTTATAGCTATCTACAATCTCACCGTTACCTAGAACAGCTGCAGCGGTAAAGTCTGGTGCCTGGCGGCCTACTAATACACCCATTTTATTCTCCAAATATTTTGAGTTTATTGTCAATTGCTTACGCAATACTGATACTAATATGGGCACTAATTCTTAAATTACAATAGCACCATATCTAATTAATCATTATTCTATGGCTATCAAAAATAAATTAACAATCGTATTTATAGATAGCGCCGTTCTAAAATAGCGAACGCTTGATAAATGCACGAATTATTGTTCATAAAAAAGCCTGCTTTAAGCAGGCTTTTTTACTAATCCATAATGTCGCTAGGCATATCACCGCGAATATGTTGCCATATTTCACCGGTTTGATGACCATACTTGCGCATCATGAATATCGCACCATCGTGCTCTTTATTCTCAGCAAGCTTAGTTAAATCTTTATAGAATTGACGTGCAAGCTCACGGGTACGAGGATCTGAAAAGTAATGACAACCAATCTTAGAATAAAAGCCTTTAAAACCATTAAGGATCAGCACATATATGCGGTTGTTACCAGCAACAGCTAACTCATGATGCACTTTATAGTCATAATCAGCAAATGCTTGTGCGCTGTCTTCTAGTTCATCACTTTGCGATAAAATTTCAATAACACGCTCTGGTGCAAGCTTTATTGCTGCACGAGTGTAAATCGCGCTGATGTTAGTGCGAGCTGAAAGTAACTGATCTGTTAGCTCTGGCATTTTATCTTCGTCTAAACGTGCCAGTGTTTCAAGGATATTTAGTCCTGACGTTTCCCAAAAATTATTTACGCGAGTGGGTTTACCATGTTGGATTGTTAACCAACCGTCTCTGGCTAATCGTTGTAATACTTCACGCAATGTGGTTCTAGTAACACCAATTAACTCTGAGAGTTCACGCTCAGCTGGCAGAATTGAACCTGGAGGGAAATCACCATTCCAGATTGACTCTACTATGTATTCCTCAGCAAATCCTGCTGGGCTTTTCGCTTTAAAAATTCTCATTCAATTCCTACTCGAATTAATTCACATTACATCGCTACATACGATTAACTGACTGATTGTACCAGACAAGTCACAACTAACAAGTAAAGTAAGTTAAATTACCTAGGTATGTGATTAAAAGGGTAACTTTACTGGTAGAAATTAAACACAATATGAATGCCCACCTATTATTCATACGAGACACTTTAACTATTATTCTATAGCTCTTTCCTATTCATGAACCATGATTAACTTGATGGCTCTAAGTAGGTCTATTAGGGGAAGTCATGCAGCATAGGATCTCTAACTTTGAGGGACGACAAGCTTTCATAGCCCTCGTTTTTTCCTTTTACTTGCCCCGCTGTTTATCCTAAGTCATAATCTAAGCCCTTATTTAAATACGGATTTGTTATGAACTGGCTTGCTAATCTAAGTACTCAGCGTACACCTTGGTTATTATTCAGTGGGATTGTTTTTCTACTTGAAGTTACTGCACTTTTCTTTCAATACAACATGGGGTTAGCGCCATGTATTATGTGTATTTACCAGCGCACCGCAGTATTAGGTCTACTTTTTGCGGGTATTATTGGAGCTAGTAAACCAAACAATCTCGCAGTACGTATTGTTGCCTATACAACATGGGGGATTTCAAGTGTATGGGGGCTACTAATAGCTCGTGAGCATATTGAAATGCAAACAACCACAGACCCATTTGCATTTAGCTGTGAATTTGAGCCAAATTTTCCAGAATTTATGCCGTTACATCACTGGATACCGCAATTTTTTGAAGCGACAGGTGATTGCGGAAATATAGATTGGCAATTTGCCAGCCTAAGTATGCCAGCATGGATGGAAATTATTTTTGTACTCTTTACCGCCACACTGTTTATATTAGTGGCCAGTCGATTAATTACTAAAAAGTCACTTTAATATGTTTACTTTTTTTTCAAGCCAAGTTGATGAGCTTAAACATTTAAAAGTTCGTCAACGACAAACTGTTATAGCTATCTCTTTAAGCATGCTATCACCCAGTGACAGGGTCTTTATACGCATACTAAAGCTGATGCTATTAAGCCCATTCTTTTTAATATTTACTCTTTTCGAAGGTTGGTTACTGGTGCCCTTTTTGATTGTAGCTGGGTTGAGCTATCCGCTATTAACAGCACCAGTAGATATTAACTTTGCTAAAAAGCACCTTGGTGCTGCCTTAAAACAGTTTGATCAGGGCGCATAGCGCCCTTTTTCGTTAAAACGTTACCTTACCATCAAGTTTGGCTAGCATTTTTTTACCCACCCCTTTTACTTTGGCTAGATCTTCAAGTGATGCGAAATCACCATTAGCTTCTCTATAGTCGATAATTGCCTGTGCCTTTTTCTTACCGACACCTGGTAACTTAATTAACTGTTTTAAATCAGCAGTATTAATATTAACCATGGCTGATTGCATCTGCTCTGATAGCATATCGCTTTGCGCAAAGGTGGTACCCATAGGTAATAAACATAAAGCAGCTGCTAACGAGATTATTTTAATTAATTTCATACTATTTCCTTTTGTGTTCCTACATGAACATTCGTTGATTATTTACACCCAGCACTTTTAAGTAAGTTGTGGTTACTAAGTACTAACGGTAACAATCACTCCTTGCGACTCCTTTACTGCAACGCGTTATAAAGTGACTTAATAAATAAAGTAGAGTTGGCCTTTATTGTCAATTAAGCTGCAGATAAACTAAGGCTAAAGCTTGCAAAATAACGCGCAAGCTTGTACTGTACATAAAAACAGTAATCTAATGATTTAAAATAATCATATTGCCACGTAAGTAAGCAGGAGAAATCATGGCTGTTGTTGTTAAATATGTTGTAGAACGAAACGGAGTCGAGCGCATGACGTTTACTACTAAAAAAGAAGCTGATGCCTATGACAAAATGCTCGATATCGCCGAGTCACTAGAACTAATGCTTGAAAAAGTAGATGTGCCTCTAAGTGAACAACAAGTTGAGTCGCTTGCACTTGAGATTGCGAAAAGTAAAGACGACTTTATGGCGGTACTTAAGGGGACTAAAGAAGTACCTGCAAAAGCTAAAAAAACAAAGTCAGATAACGTTGCTGATATAAAAGATAAAGCAGCGAGCTAATCTAAAAAACAGTAATGCAGCTTATAAGCCGACTACTAGTTTATGAAACTGAATTCGTGATTCGTATTCAGTTTTTTTATGTCTTTAAGTAATGATAACGAGAAGCGAGTAAGTCATCACAATTTGCTATTGTTAAAAGTCAGTCAATAAAAAATGCCAACCAGTTAAACTGGTTGGCATTTTTTTAAACCAAAACTTTACGTTAGCTAATCAATTACAATGACGATTCAACTTCATCAAACAGATCAGTAATTTCCTTTTTCGGCTCAGCAGTTACAAGGCTTCCTACTACAATAGCAATACTTGCTAAAATAAAGCCAGGGACGATTTCATATATCACGCTGCTTAAGCTATCACCATTAATAGTAATAGGCGCATAAATCCATACAAGCACAGTTAGAGCACCAACAACCATACCGCTAATAGCCCCTTTTAGGTTCATACGCTTCCAGTAAAGACTAAACAATACCAATGGACCAAATGCAGCACCAAAACCTGCCCATGCATTACTTACTAAATCTAGTATTGAACTATTGCGGTCATACGCTAAGTAAATTGCAAATAACGCAACCAGTATCACGCTAATACGCCCTACTAATACCAGCTCAGTTTGCGAAGCATTACGATTTAAGTAAATCTTATAAAAGTCCTCAGTTAAAGAACTTGAACACACCAATAATTGCGATGAGATAGTACTCATAATCGCAGCTAAAATAGCCGCCAGTAAGAAACCTGCAATTAACGGGTGGAAAATTAATTCAGCCAATACTAAGAAAATTGTTTCTTTATCGGCAATCGGCATTTGATTTTCAATCATAAATGCAGCACCAAATAGGCCAGTAAATACCGCACCAATAGCAGATAACGTCATCCAAGACATACCAATACGACGCATGGTTGGCATTTCTTTTACTGAACGAATAGACATGAAACGAACAATAATATGCGGCTGACCAAAGTAACCTAAACCCCATGCCATTGCAGAAATAATAGCAATAGTGGAACCACCAGCAAACCAGTCAAGCATACTTAAAGAATGAATTTCGCTTGCTTTAGGCGAGCTTAGTAACTGCTGATAATTTGCATTTGCTAAGGTATCCATAAATGGTTGGTCAAGCATCATATAAGTGGCAATTGGCACTGCTAACAACGACACAAACATAATACAGCCTTGCACAAAGTCTGTAAGGCTAACCGCTAAAAATCCACCAAATAAGGTATATACCACTACCACACCAGTGGTGATGTATAGGCCCATTTCGTAACTCATTTGAAATGAGTTTTCAAATAACTTACCACCGGCAACAACACCCGATGAAGTGTATAAGGTAAAGAAAACTATAATTACTATTGCAGAGATAACACGTAGGATATTTTTGTTGTCATCAAAACGGTTTGCAAAGAAATCGGGGATAGTAATGGAGTCATTGGCTTTTTCAGTATAGACACGCAGTCTTGGGGCGACTAAAAAGTAGTTTGCCCACGCACCTAATACTAAACCAATTGCAATCCAAACCTTACTCAACCCAAATAAATACATTGCGCCGGGTAAGCCCATTAATAACCAACCACTCATATCTGATGCACCAGCCGATAAGGCAGCTACACTGGGGGCTAAATTACGACCACCTAGCATATACCCTGAAATATCACTGGTAGATTGCTTATATGCGTATAGTCCTATTCCTAGCATTACAATAAAGTACAATGCCAGTGAAATAATCATTCCTGTTTCCAAATTCGCCTCCACTTAAAAAAGTAATAACAGGCTTGTAATCCAAATAATGACTCTTGAAATCTTATAATTAAGACAGTATTGGAATAAAAGCTTTCTACCCAACTATAACACGGTAATTGCTAATAACTCCAACCCGCTAATTTAAGTAGATAAAAAACCATCTATTCGCTCGCTTTTAAAACAAATAGAATAAAAAACAATGAGTTTAGATTAATAAAAATCACCTAAGCCATGATATTTTATTAATAATAATTCATTTTACCGATGCTATTTTGAATGTTTTCCAATATATTATTACAATGTTAATCACTTTCTACTGTTTCGGAATCTTATATGTATTTTTACGCTGCTCGCCAACCTATTTTAGATCGTAATAAGGAACTAATTGGCTACGAGCTTTTATTTCGTGATGGAGTAGATAATGTATTTCCGAACATTGACGGCGACGAAGCAACGTCTCGCCTAATTGAAGGCAGCCAGTTTAATTTTGGTCTTGAAGATTTAACCGATAATAAACCCGCTTATATTAACTTTACTTTAGACACCTTATTAAAAGGCTACCCCACGCTATTAAACAAAAACGGGGTTGTGATTGAAATACTAGAGACCGTTCAGCCAGGAAAACGTCTGCTAGCAATAGTTAAAGACCTAAAAGAGAAAGGGTACACACTCGCCCTAGATGACTATGCGCATCAACCGGTATGGCGTCACTTTTATCCGTTTATTGATATCATTAAAGTTGACTTTTTAACGTGCGATATGGAAACCGTTAAAACGATCATTGAAGACTTAAAACCTTACCCACATATCAAGTTACTCGCAGAAAAAGTTGAAACTTACGAGCTTTACAACCAAGCTTTTGAGTTGGGCTTTGAGTACTTTCAAGGCTTTTTCTTTTCAAAACCCGAGATGGTGCAAAGTAAAGCCTTACCGCCATCTGGCATGGCACTGGCTGAACTGCTCTATGAAACATCCAGTGTAGAAATGGATCTTAAGAAGATCACCGATGTATTTGAGCGTGATGTTAACTTATCTTACAAGCTCTTGCGCTATTCCAACTCAGCGGCATTTACCCGCCGCTCTGAAATAAACACTATAAAACAAGCACTAATTGTACTAGGGGCTGCTGAAATAAAAAAACTGCTCTCTTTATTGTTTGCAGCACAAGTATCTGCAGATAAGCCATTGGAACTTATTAGACTGTCGTTAACACGGGCGCGTTTTTGTGAGTTGTTAGCTATTTCACATGGCAAACTTAAAGATACAGGTATGGCGTTCTTAACCGGCATGATGTCGCTTATGGATGCGATATTAGATGAAGAAATGGACAGCGTAATGCTTAAATTACCTTTGTCTAATGAGATAAAAACAGCGCTGTTAAAAAATGAAGGACTACTTGCTGAATACTTAAACTTAGTCACTCTGTATGAGCATGGTGATTGGCAAGCTGCGAACGATAAAGCCCAGCAATTAAACTTAGGCGATGAAGTGCCTGATGCATATCACGAAGCACTCAACTGGGTTAGTGAGCAAATGCGAGTGATGATCGATAGCTAAAATATCTTTAATACCCATAAACAAAACGCCAGCATCTGCTGGCGTTTTGTTTTTATTAAAGGCTTTCTAAGAAATCCTCATCAAAATCTTCAGGCTCTTCTTTTATTGGCGGGTTACCATCAAATAACTCGTATAATTGACGCTGAAAATAAATGTCTTTAATAAACAAGTAGGGGTCTAACGAATCATTTAATAACCCTTCCTGAGCCATTAATGACGCACGCGCTTCAACTGCTTTTAGTGCAAACACTAAAATAGTTTGTGGTGTAGTCAGTGCTATTTCAGGCAGTACAACATTATCAACTACATCACCAGTTAAGTTACGCGCGGTAGATGGCCCCATTGCTGGGATCATTAAATAAGCACCATCACCCACTCCCCACACACCTAGCGTTTGGCCAAAGTCCTCGCTAGTTACTTCAAGGCCAAGTGAGCTGGCTACATCAAATATGCCAAATACACCCACCGTTGAATTCACTAAAAAACGTGCAAAATTAATTCCAGCACTACTTGGTTTTCCTTGCAGGCCGGCATTTATAATATCAACGGGTGCAGTAATATTATCGGTAAAGTGCACAATACTACGACGAACAGGCTGCGGTGTAACAGTGATATAACCCACTGCTGCTGGCCTTAAAATATAGGTATCGAGTACATCCATATTAAAGTCATAAATGGGTCTATTTACACTTTGTAAGGGATCGCGCTCATCATATTTACTCTCGGGCACTTGAGCACAGCCCGATAAGGTGAGTAAACATAATAAAAGTAAGCCTTGTTTTAACATCTCAAATCCTTAAGGTATTAATGTATCAATGTTCAGTTGCACTTGTCGCACATCTTTACGAAGCAGTACTTCAGAGTGACCTTCAAGCTCACCAGTACTTGGCATCACTGAATCATCATTAGAAATACGCGCAGAAATAACAATTTCATTAGCACTGGATAAATTTAGCCCTGCCATCATGGCGTTCTCGTCGCTCAGCTCAACGGTGATTGGAAAGCTATAGTCAGTCAATTTAACAACGGCTAAAGGCATTGGTGAACCTTCAGAAGCTTTAGCAAACACAAACAAAATACCGTTACTGGGCTGTTTATCTTCGAGTTGCTCGTCAACCTTAACCGTGACCTGAATCCCTTGAACAACTTGCAGCTCGTGATTATTCAGCTCGCTTTTCTGAGCTATTTGACCATCGATTTCACTAATGCGCTCAGAAATCATAGCATAACGCGTATCTGACTCGTCCATACTGGCCAGAAGTACCTCAAATGCAGCTTTTGCCTGTACCCAATCTTTTCTCTCAAAGGCAATCAGCGCAAGTAACGAAATCGCATCGAGATTATTTGGCTGCGCTTGTAGCACTTTAGAAAGCATACCCGCTGCGCGAGTCATATTCTCATCACTGCCCTCAAGTAGTAATACCTGCGAGTAGCTCACCAAAGCTTGCATATTATCAGGGTTCATTGACAATGCTTTATCAAATGACTGTTTTGCCATGTCAAACTCATTAAGCATAATAGCGACACGCCCTAACAGCATCCAAGCTACTTCATCATCACCGCTTTGACTTAACTTTGTACGCAGTGCCAATGCAAACGCTTGAAGTTCATTTTTAGATAACGGCTCACCTTTTTGCATTACGGCACGTTGACCATAATCGGCTAAGTTGTCCATTGCATCATGCCACGCCGAAATTTGTTGTTGGCTGCCTGTCATCGCATAAAATATACCTGCTAATGCAATTAAAAACGCTGCCCCTGTTAAAGCAAATATACGGTTATCACCACGACTGTTTAGTGACTTTTCTGGCGATAATTCATTAAGCAAACGACGTTTTAGCTCAATAATAGCCTCGTTATGGTTTTGCGAGTCTATACGTTGATTGTCTAAATCAGCCTGCAGTTCAACTAAACGCTGCTCATAAATGCTGATAAGCTGTGCATTAGCGTTGTGAGTAATAGTTACTACGCGCTCTTTTTTTAAAAAAGGCACAATAATAAACAGCAATGCAATGAGTGTGAGTAAAGCAAAAGACGCCCACATTAAAATCATTTAACTTTGCTCCTGACGTTTATTTTGTTTAATCAACTTATTGAGCATCACTTCATCAGCGTCACTCCATGTTTGTTTTACCGACGCTTTACGTTGGCGAATAACAATAAAACCAAAGCCTATTATTACAATGAGTACTGGTAACACCCACAGAATTAACGTAGCCGGCGTTACTGGTGGATCGTAATGAACAAAGTAGCCATAGCGGTCAATCATATAGTCAATGACTTCATCTTTGCTTTTACCATCTTTTACTAACGCCAATACACGATCACGCAAGTCTTTTGCAACTACGGCATCTGAATCAGCAATGTTTTGATTTTGACATTTAGGGCAGCGTAATTCTTTAGTTAGCTCTTCAAAACGAATCGCTTGTTCATTGCTATCAAACTGATAACGATCTTGCTGAGCAAACGCTGCTAAACTAATAAATAAGCTAAGGGTTAATAAAAACAATCTCATGGCTGCAGCTCCTGCATAAGAGGCGCAAACTTAGCGCGCCAAACTCGAGGGTTTATATCACCGGTGTGGTGTAACAAAATAGTGCCATTTTTATCAACTAAAAATGTTTCTGGTGCTCCAGACACACCCAAGTCTAACGCCAAAGAGCGCTCTAAATCTAAAATATTAAACTGATACGGATCACCGGCGCGCGCAAGCATATTGCTGACATCGTCACGCAGTGCTTGCATATCAAACGGGCCATCAAAATCGGCATCGTAACTTTGAACATAATACAAGCCGATAATTTTAATGCCTTGTTCACGAAGCTTAGTTAAATAATCAAGCTCAGCTAAACACGTTGGGCACCATGTGCCCCACACGTTTAATAAATACACGTCACCTTTTAACTGCTCATCAGTCCAACGTTTATTATCTTGCATTAAATCAGGCAAGTTAAATGTTGGTACGGTTTGACCAATGCGCCCTGTTTGTATTTCCCGAGGGTTAGCAAACAACCCTTGGTATAAAAACACACAAATAAAGATAAAAATTAATAAAGGGACTATTGCCATCAATTTGCGATTCATAACGCCCCCTCTAATTCATCTTTGCGAGGTGAAGCGCGATAACGCTTATCAAATAAAATCACAAACCCAGCAAGTGAAATCAAAACACCACCGATCCACATCCAACGCACAAACGGCTTGTGATAAATACGTAATGACCATGCCCCTTCACTTAATTGCTCTCCAAGGGCGAGGTATAAATCGCGAGTAAACCCAGCATCTATTGCGGCTTCAGTCATAAACTGCATACCAATGTCGTATCGGCGTTTTTCTGCATAGAGACGCGCAATTGTTGTGTCTTCTTTTAGTACTGTTACCACACCCGCATGACCGCTATAGTTTGCACCACGAATTGTCTTCACGCCTTCAAAACGGTATTGATACTGATTTAGCTGTACGCTATCACCAGGCTTCATTGATACATCACGCTCAACTGAATACGCTGAAGTAAGCGTAATACCGGCAATAACAAAGGCCAAACCAACATGGCCAAGCACCATAGCCCAATAACTTAAACCTAAGCGTTTGATGCCGAGCTTAAGTGAGCCATGAACAGCAGCCTTGGTGTAAAGGTCGATAAAGGTAGCAATAAATATCCATACACCTAACGTAGTTGCTAACAGAGTGAGCGGCGTAACTACTTCATAACTGCTAAACAGCCACGCACAAGTAATAACGACGCTGACTAGTGCGCCAACAAATATTTTGTTTTGTAAAAACGCCCATTTATTTTGCTTCCAGCGCAAAAATGGCCCTATGCCCATTAAAATCGCAAATGGCACCAGTAGAATGGCAAACATTTTATTAAAGAAAGGTTCGCCAATAGAAATGCTGCCTAAGCCCATTTCTTTGTGCACCATAGGTAATAAAGTACCCAATAGTACAATTAAGGTAGCAACCACTAGGAAAATATTATTTAGCCAAAGTGCTACTTCACGAGAGACAAACTTATAACGCCCCTCACTTTTAACCTGTGAAACACGCAAGCCGTAAAGCGCTAGGCCGCCGCCAACAACAATAGCTAAGAAGGCAAGGATAAACAGCCCTCGATCCGGATCGGTTGCAAAGGCGTGCACCGAGACAATAATCCCTGAGCGAACAATAAAAGTCCCCAGTAAGCTTAATGAAAAAGCAGCAATTGCTAATAATACGGTCCATGATTTAAATACACCGCGCTTTTCAGTCACACTTAAAGAGTGTAATAAAGCAGTTGCCACTAACCATGGCATAAGTGATGCGTTTTCAACTGGATCCCAGAACCACCAGCCACCCCAGCCAAGCTCTGCATAAGCCCACCAACTGCCTATAGTAATACCTAATGTTAAGAAGCCCCATGCTGTCATTGTCCATGGGCGTGACCACTTAGCCCAGGTATTATCGAGTTTACCAGTTAACAGCGCGGCAATAGCAAAAGAAAAAGCCACAGAAAGACCTACATAACCCATGTAAAGTAATGGTGGATGAATGATCATCCCTGGGTCTTGTAATAATGGGTTTAAATCTCGCCCTTCAACAGGAAAATAGGGCAATAAACGCTCAAACGGACTTGAGAGCAGTAAGGTGTACATCATAAAGCCGACACCTAAAAAGCCAAGCACACCCAAAACGCGAGCACGAAGTATCCAAGGTAGTGACTTAGAACGCATAGCAACAACGGCTGTCCACCCTGCTTGCATTAATAACCACAGTAAAATAGCACCTTCATGTCCGCCCCACGTAGAGGTGATTTTATAATACCAAGGCAAAGTGCTACTTGAATGATAAGCAACGTAAGATACGGTAAAGTCGTCGGTTAAGCTGGCATAGATAAGTGCAGCGAACGACAACGCAACAAATGCAAATTGACCAATCGCTAATGATGGCGCCGCACGCATCAAACGAAGGTTTCCTGTGTGTGCTCCCCAAAGTGGAAAAATACACAACAGCACACTGAGCACCATGGCCAATGTTAAAGAAAAATAACCAAGTTCAGGGATCATATTAACTCCCACTATCTAAGTTATATCTTGGCTTTTCGTGCTTAATGCCTTTTACAGCTTCAGCAACTTCCGCCGGCATATATTCTTCATCATGCTTGGCCAACACTTCAAATGCTTCAATCACGTTAGGCTCTACTAACACACCTTGCGCAACAATCCCTTGTCCTTCACGAAACAAATCAGGCAAAATACCTTGATAACGTACCGTTACCAATGGCCCCGTATCAATCAGCTTAAAGCTTACTTTTAAGCTTTGTTCATTTCTGATCACAGTGCCTGGCACAACCATGCCGCCAATTCTCAGCTTTTGGCCTACAAACGGCTTTTCTTTATTAGGACCTTTACCATCAATTAATTCGCTGGGGGTGTAAAACAAATTAATATTTTCTTGTAAGGCGTACAACACTAAACCAATTGATCCGCCAATACCAAAGAGTACGGCGATAATAACCAAAAGGCGCTTTTTACGTCTTGGGTTCACGAGGTTTGCTCCTGCTTAGAATTTTTAATTCGAGTTTCACGCGCTATTTGCTGCTCAATCGACGCTAAAATTTGTTTTTTATCGCGTAGTGAGCTGAATAGAATACCTAATAAAATCAATGCGCATGTTCCAAAAGAAAGCCATACATAAAAGCCATAGCCTCCCATTGCAATAAAATCTGAAAACGAGTCAAACTGCATAATTACCCCTTAGTTAACAACTGTCGCACCCATGGGCGGTGCTTTTCACGGTGTAAAATTTCATTTTTAAGACGAATTAAAGTCACAGTACCAACAAACGCGGCAAAGGCTAAAATATTAATCATTAACGGCCAAAACATACTTGGGTCAACCGCATCGCGGTTAAACTTAGTGATGCTCGCCCCTTGATGCAGGGTATTCCACCATTCCACCGAAAAGTGGATGATAGGCAAGTTGATCACTCCAACAATAGCTAAAATAGACGCGGCGCGACCGGCTGACTTTTTATCTTCAAAGGCATGGTACAAAGACAACACCCCTAAGTATAAAAATAATAAAATAAGTTCAGAAGTCAGCCGAGCATCCCATACCCACCATGCGCCCCACATAGGTTTACCCCATGCAGCACCAGTAATTAAAGCAATTGCTGTCATACACGCACCAACAGGCGCGATTGCAATTACTGCAAGCTCGGCATTACGTAACTGCCATACCAAGGCAACAATGGCAGCAATCGCCATTGATGAATATGCGCCCATAGATAAAATAGCGGAGGGCACGTGAATAAAAATAATACGGTAACTGTCTTTTTGTTGGTAATCAGCAGGGGCAAAACCTAACCCCCAAACCCAACCAACAATCATACTAACGACCGTAACTACTGCAAAATATGGCAGTAGAGTATTGCATAATTGATATGCTCGCTCTGCTTTCGCATACGGATGTAACCACTTCCACATATTAACTTACACTCACTTTTAATGCTGATGATATGGCAATTGGCGCACTAATAATCGCAACGACTAACATGGCACCTAGGATTGCAAGCTGACCACTGTAATCCAGCGACATAGTACTGGTATCAATAGCGGAAGTTGCAAAAATTAAAACCGGGATATACAAAGGCAAAACGAGTAAACTCATTAAAATACCGCCTTTTTGTAAACCGACCGTTAGGCCTGCTCCTATCGCGCCAATAAAGCTCAATAAAGGAGTTCCCAATAATAGCGTTAATAACGTGGCCATTAGGGCCGTCGTTTCTAAATTTAGTAGTAAAGCAAATAAAGGCGTCATTAGCACTAGCGGTAAACCGGTGATCACCCAATGAGCCGCAACTTTACCTAATACGGTTAATGATAAAGGGTAAGAGGAAGCAATGAGTTGTTCTAAAGAGCCATCGTTATAGTCATCTCTAAATAGCTTATCGAGTCCAAGCATGGTTGATAATAAAGCCGCAACCCAAATAATGCCCGGTGCCATTCTTGATAACAACCCAGGTTCTGGCCCTATCGCTAGTGGAAATAACGAGATAACAATTAAAAAAAACAAGATAGGATTAACTATTTCAGCGCGCTGACGAAAAGCGAGCTTAACGTCTTTGCTAAATACCGCGACAAATAACTGCCAATATGAGTGCTGTCTTGTCATTAGTGGCGGTACTCCAAAGTCAAGGTCTGTAAGTCACTAAAGTGGGTGGTTAGGTCTTGGTGTGTTGTTAACAAAATAGCGCCCCCCTTTGATAAGTGCTCGGTAAAGCGTTGCTGCAAAAAGGCAACCCCACTTTTATCGAGCGCTGTAAAAGGTTCATCTAAAATCCATAACTTGGCTTCAGATAACCACAAACGAACTAAAGCCACCCGTCTTTGCTGACCTGCCGATAATGTTCTTACGGGCACATCTTCCAGCCCTACCAAACCTAACTTACTTAACAAAGGATATAAATCAGGTGTATTTACATAACCATTAATAGCCAACCAATGTGCTACATTTTCAAGTGCACTAAGTTGTACATTAACTCCGGTTTTATGGCCTATAAATAATAAGTCTCTGGCGTATTCGTCATAATATTTTTTGATAGATTGATTACGGTATAAAATATCACCTTCGTCAGGCAGCGAAAAACCGGCAATAATGCGCAATAATGATGTTTTACCAGCCCCATTAGGACCAGCTAACTGCATGATTTGACCGCTTTTAAGGCTAAAATTAAGTTCATCAAACAAACAACGCTCTTGCTTGATACAAGTAACGGACTTAATGTGTAACAAGATGACGATTCTCTCTGCCAAAAATTAGCGGTAAGTCTACCATAATGATAGGGTAATACGAATATTGCTTTAGAATCGATTTACTTAAAATACAGAAAACTTGATATAAAATAATGAATACACCAACGCACATTACAGTGACTAACCCACAGGTTAGTAATCAAACAACCGATTCGGGTAAAACTGCGTTACCAATACTGCCGCCTGAAGTACTAGCAGCAAAAAACATTCAGTTTTCTAAAGATTCAGTGACGCTTGATGTATTTATGAATAAGCATTGGCAAACAATTCGGCTCACTGTTAATGATGCACCGACAAATGTTGAAAAAATAGCAAGCGCTAACATACAGCTAAGTACAGATGGTAAAAGCTTAACCATTATTCCTAACAACAGTACCTTATCAATTAAACAACCAGAACAGTTACAGCGGTTTTTAAACTTTATAAACACTCAAAGTGATATTCAAAACAACCCGCTATCGATACAAGTTACTTTAAAGCCAACGCCAAAACTGGTGATTGAAAAATTTAATGCCAGCATCGCCATTAATAAACAAATAGCGCAATTACTGGCCGAAGAACCCTTATTAAAAGGCATAATTGAGACTGATGGCAAAGGTACACGGCTAAATATCATTAATCGTTTTGCTGACATTGTACATTCTCAACCTTTAAGCCAGGCAAAACTAACACAATTAGTTGCTAACAATTTAGGTCATGCTCAGCTTCATGCTATGCCCAAGTTTGCGGTACTAACTCCAAATACCGCAAAAAGCTCGTTAAATATTAGCTTAAGCCATCAACAGTTATCTGAACTACCTACAACGCCGACTAAGGTAACTATTAGCAGCCAAGCAGATAAACTATTAATTAAAACAGCTTATCAAAATATAACCGTGGAGCTTAAAAACTCATTTAGCAAACCATTTAATGAGATGCTGTCACAGCAACCGCAAGTTGCTCTCGATTCGCAAAAAATTAAGTCTCATCCACTTAGTACCGTTAATAGTCCAATTCAATCATGGCTAAAAAGCAGTTTTGCTGATTTTAAAACGCGTATTTTAGATGCAGTAAAACATTTTGAAAGCAAGCCATTTACCACTACATTAAATGCATATCAAAAACCAAATATTGTTGTTAATGAACAACAAAAATGGCTCTCACCAACGCAAAAAATAGACATTACGCAATTAAAGAGCCCTTTAGGAACTGCCCCCCCTTTAGTGCAACTAACCCAGCAGCTAAAAACCAGTATCTCTTTATGGCAACAGCGGACGTTATCAACATCCGTAGACTTGCACCCTGTTGTTACCCAATCAGCACAAACAGCTAATCGATCCTTAGCAGCCGTTAATCATTTAGAACCGCTGGAAAAGCTATTATTAGCAACCGTTTTAAAGCAAACCGCAACCGCTCCAATAGAGCAAAAAGAAGCAAGCAAACACGTTCTAAGCAGCCAACTAAACACTATCGTAACTAAGGCGGCAGATCAGGGTACTGACTTAAACCGCTTGGTTAATCAAGCTTTTAACCGTATGTTGTCAGAAAGTAATTTACACCCAACCACCATACAACGTGAAATACTCAGCACTATAAAGCCGACACAACTAACCAGTGACACTTTGCAGAGCTCGTTTAATCGAGGTGTAGAACAACTTTCATTAAGCATTTTAGCTGCACCGATTATTAACCAAAACCCAACTGCCGTTAGCATTAATAATCAAAGCGGTTTAGAGGCCCTACTTCAGGTTTTATTACCAAGCTTCAAGACCGGTAATAATACCAATAAGTTATTAGAACAGTTACAGCAACCACAAGTGCAAGCATTAGCAGGTGAATTAACACAAATTAAAAACACCTTAAGCCAAGTACAAACTCCCGTTTTGAGCCAGCAGCCTGACACTAACTCCTTAGTGCAGTTTTTATTGCCTATGAAACTGCCACCAGAGGCGGCACAAACAGAAATATCGTTAGGACAATATAAAAAGCCAAACAATGACAAATTAGCGGATAAAAACGTGTGGTTTGTAAGATTAAATTTTGATTATGCTGAACTAGGTAAGCTGCAAATAACCGCAGAGTTGATGGACAAAGCATTAGATTGTCAGTTATTAGCGTCCACTCAAGCTGTGAGCGCGTTGGCTCATCCACACCTTGATAATTTACGCTCAAAACTAGCAAAACAGGGCTTACAAGTCGGCGATCTTAATTTGAAACGCGCAGATGACAACCATCAAGCATTTTACCAATCCCATGCCATTATAAATATTAAGGTTTAGCCATGACGGATTCATTTAAAAACAATTCAGCAATTGGACTGCTCTACGAAACGGGTAATTCACCCACCGTAAGCGCTAAAGGGTTTGGAGAATTGGCGGATGAAATTATTGCCCTAGCTAAAGATAAAGGTATTTTAATCCATCAGGATGAAGCACTTGCAAATACACTTTCGAAATTAGAGCTTGGCGAAGAGATCCCTAAAGAGCTTTACTTTGTTATTGCTGAACTGATTGCTTTTTCATATGTGGTAAGAGGGAAATTCCCGCCCGGATGGCAGGACTTTCAAGGAAAGCTCAATATAAAAGCATGAGCCAATATGATAAAAACAAAAAAGGCGCTAAGCGCCTTTTTGTTTGTGTAAAGAAAATAACAGTTCTGCTTCGGCGCGGGGTAATTCACACTCGCGAATAACCTCATCTAAATCAGCTCCTAGCTCAACCATTTTTACCGCTCGAGAGTATATTTTAGCATCAGGGTCATCGTATTTTTGAGCAGCTTGTTGCTGTATCAGCTCTTGGTTTTGTTGTTCTACCTCAAGCACTCGTTTACCAATACTCATTAACCCAGTTCGTAACTCAGAGACTTCGCTACGTAAAATATTAATCTGCTCTGATGAATCTTTAAATTGCTGTAATTGTGCGCCAAGCTCATTCGCATAACGCTTTTTAAACATCACAATTAACAGCAGCGAGAATAGCCCAAATGCCAAACCCGCAATTGCAATACCAAGTAATAACATAATTTTATGTAGAGAAGCTTATATATCGCTTAACTCATCCCATTCGTCATCACTAAGTAGCTTGTTTAAATCAACTAGAATAAGCAGCTCATTATCGCGGTTGCATACACCTTGAATAAATTTGGCACTTTCTTCAGTACCTACATTTGGCGCACTGTCAATTTCAGAGCTACGTAAGTACACAACCTCAGAAACGCTATCGGCTAAAATACCAATCACTTGCTCTTCAGCTTCAATAATCAAAATACGTGAATTGTCGGTCGCTTCAATATCAGGTAATCCAAAGCGAGAGCGAGTATCAATAACGGTAACAACATTACCACGTAAGTTAATAATACCAATCACATAAGAAGGCGCACCTGGAACAGGAGCAATTTCGGTGTAACGCAGTATTTCTTGCACTTGCATTACATTCACGCCATAGGTTTCATCTTCTAACTTAAACGTAACCCACTGCAAAATTTCATCATTATTATCTGCATTTTTTTTAGCTGACAGTAATTTATCTTCACTCATGCTCTTACCTCGTAATGGTCATTACTTGTGACGGCTATCTAAGCCTTTCTCTAATAGTGCATTTAAATTATTAACATCTATTAAAGCACACATTTTTTCTTTAATTACTCCAGCAAGCCATGGGCGCTTACTGTTATTTGTACGCCATTTTACATCTTCTTTACTCAATGTAATGTTATTTATTAGTTTTTCTGCTAATAAACCCCACTTGCTATCACCTAAAGTGATTAGATATTGATAATTTAAAGACGCTTCTAACTGTTCATCGTATTTTTCGGGCATAACCCAGCGCGCGGTATCAACAACATTGAGCTTTTCTTCTCGATTGATCATGACACCTTTAAACCACTTAGGTTTACCAAATAAATGATTCACTTCTCCAAGTTCATGTATACCGCCTAACGCTTTTAATGGCACGGCTAAAGTGAGTCCTGCTACTTCAAAAAATAATGCCTGAAATTCACCATCAAAGTATTCAGCTTCATTACCAAGTGCTACATCATGTTCAGTTTCAAGCTGCTGCGCTTGGTGAGATTCTATTTCTACATTTGTTACCTGCTCATTGAGCTTTTCAACTTCAACAACCGGCTCGACTACAGGCTCAACCTGCAGTGATTGCTCTTTTTGCTCTTCATAAGCTACCTGCTCAAGCAATTTAGCAACAGGCTCAAGGTCTTTCGCTGGTGCGTCATCAGATAATAACGCCCCTAAATACTGAGTGACTACTTTTTCATTAGCAAATAATTGCTTACTCATTTATTAACCTTGTTTTATTAAATATTCAAGCAATGCTTTATAAGCATAGACTCCACGCGCATTAGGGCAAAAATCAATAGGCACTTTTTGCGCTAAACTCGCATCTCTAAATTTAGTATCAACAGGAATAACACCTGGCCATACTTTTTCTTTATACGTATCTTGTAATGTTTTATAGGCCTCAAGTGACGCTTTGGTACGCTTATCATACATAGTTGGAATTATAGTATATTCATAGCTTTTCGCTTGCGAGGTTTGCATTAACTCCATAGTACGCATCATTCTATCAAGCCCCTTGAGCGCTAAAAACTCAGTTTGTACTGGCACCAACACTCTTTCACAAGCAGCTAGGGCATTGACCATAAGCACCCCTAGAACGGGCGGGCAATCTAGAATTGCGTAATCGTAATACTCGCTAATTTTAGCCAATGTTTTTTTTAAAATCAGGCCCATCCCCGTTTTATTACCCATGCTACGGTCAAGTGTAGCAATCGCCATGGTGGCAGGTAAAATATCAAGATTTTCTATGGTTGAGGGACATAATGCTTGCAATATTTCTTCGCTTTTCATGCTCGATCCGCGAGTAAAAATATCGTAAACACTGACCTCTAAATCTTCAGAATCAATACCAAAGTAATAAGTTAATGATGCATGTGGATCGGTGTCAATCAGTAAAACTCGCTTACCTTGAAGCGCAAGGATCCCAGCAAGGCTAACCGCTGTAGTGGTTTTGCCTACCCCTCCTTTTTGATTGGCTACTGTCCAGACTTTCACATTACATCCTAATTACTGTTCATTACGCGTGGTAACACGAATGCCACCATGCTCTAAGCGAATTATTTTAATTGTATCGTCTTGAGTAGGCAGCTCAACTTCAGTTGGTTTAGCTGCTTCAGAAACTTGCTGCTCAGTAGCCTCATTCGATGACTCCAAAACCAAGCCGTATTTAGAAAGCGCAATCACCACTTTGCGGTTTTCAGCCCGCCCAGCTTCGGTATCATTATCTGCAAAAGGTGAATATTGGCCGTACCCCTCAATTGCCATGCGTGCAGATTGAATACCTAAGCGCTCTAATTCAACTAATATTGATGTTGCACGTGCCACCGACAACTCCCAATTAGAGCGAAATATTTCATTGCGAATGGTTTCGTTATCTGTGTATCCTCGCACTCTTATATAGTTATCGACAGGTGCAATTATTGCTTCAATCTTTTTTACGACTTCTTTGGCTTGATTATGCGCAACTGCACTACCACTGGCAAACAACAGCCCTGAATTAAGCTCAATAACCAACCAATCTTGACTGAGCTCTAAACTTGCCTCGCCACTTCGTATTTCATCAATAAGTGACGATTGTAGCTTAACTAATAAACTATCGAGTGGCTTGCCTAGGTGACGTTGGCTGATATTACTATTGTCACTTTGACCATCGAGCAATATCGGCCCTTGTTCTTGTTTTTGAATACTTTCGCCATATAAAACCTCAGCCTCTGGAGTCACTCTTTCAAGCAACAAAGCGTCGCCGTTAACCCCTTTACTTTGCTGAGAAAATTGTTTCGCTGACTTATCAAAAACATGCTCCAGGGAATCAGATAGTACTTGTATATTGTCTTCTTTGTTTATTGCAATGGCATACAATACAACAAAAAATGCGAACATAATGGTCATGTAATCTGCATAAGAAACTAGCCAACGCTCAGTGTGTTGGCTTTTAGTGTTTTGATGACGTAAGCGACGGCGCAACATAACCGCTAATGGGCCTGTAAAATAGGACGTTCGACGCGGTAAGCTTCAAGCTTTAATTCTATATTAATAGGGCTTTCACCTTGGCTAATGGCAATAACGCCTTCAGCTAGCATTTCATGGTAAAGCATTTTTTGCTCAACACGTTGCTTTAGTTTGTTGGCCATGGGCAAAAATAGTAAATTAGCTAAACCTACACCATATATAGTAGCAATAAATGCCGTAGCAATGCCCGTTCCTAATTGCTCAGGATCATTAATAAACGACATAGCTTGAATCAATCCAAGCACAGCACCTAAAATACCAATAGTTGGGCTGTAGCCTCCCATCGCTTCATATACACGGCTAGCTTCAAGCAATCGTTCTCGTTCAAGTAATAAATCTATTTCAAGGGTATCGCGAAGCTTTTGATCTGAGCAACCATCGACTAATAAACTCAGTCCTTTAGTGGCATAGGGATCAGAGTGAGTAAGCGCTTCGTTTTCTAGCGCTAAGTAGCCTTCTTGGCGAGCTTTGTGCGACCAGCGCTTGACTTGCTCAATGGCATCTTCAATATTGTGGTCATCAGTAACAAAAACCCAATGAGTAATACTGAGCATTTTCTTAAAAGTATTGGCTGATGTTTGCAGCATCACCGCCCCCAATGTGCCACCTAATACAATAATTAGTGCTGGCCCATTAAACAGCGCAGATACCACACCTCCCTCTAAAGAATAACCGATTGCAATAGCCCCTAATGCAACCAATAACCCTAAAATAGAAAGCTTATCCAAAGCCAACCTCTCTTTTTAAGCGCACCGCCACATCATGAAGGCCTATGCTTTCATTTGCTAACCCAGCACTGGCTACTGCTTGCGGCATACCATATACAACACAACTTTTCTCATCTTGAGCCCAAATTGTAGCGCCAGTTTGTTTAAGCATGCGAGCACCGTCACGACCATCTGCGCCCATACCAGTCAAAATAATGGCAAGTACATCGCCTTGATACGCTTTTGCTACACTAGCAAAGGTAATATCCACACTAGGCTTATAGCTAACTCGTTCATTTTTATCTTCAAATACGCGTAATGTTCTGTTTGAACCTCGCCCTTCTACCATCATTTGCTGACCGCCTGGGGCTAAATAAGCACAGCCTGGTTGCAGTCTATCGCCTTGCTGTGCTTCTTTTACTTTAATTTTACACAAGCTATCTAATCGGGTTGCAAACGCAGGTGTAAATGCTGCTGGCATGTGTTGTATGAGTAGTATTGGGTGTGGGAAATTAGCAGGTAACTGAGTCAATATAGTTTGTAGTGCAACCGGTCCACCTGTTGATGTGCCAATAGCAATTAATTGATATTGCTTACCACTAGCACGTGTTGATGTGCTACTAGAAGGCGTTGGGCTTGCGCTTTTAAAACTACGATCAGGTTGCACTATAGGCTTATTAGCAAAGCGCTCAGAAGTGCTTGGTGCTGGTTTAATACTTGGAGCAGCAGGCGCTCTGGTAATTCTACCAATTCGCTGGCGGCCTATTTCTTTAACTTTATTTTGTAATAGCTTTATTGCGTCGTCGTTATTACGAGCAATATCTTCAAACTTTTTCGGTAAAAAGTCCATCGCGCCGGCATCAAGTGCATCTAAGGTGGCAGATGCGCCTGCGCGTGTTAACGAGGAGAACATTAAAATAGGAGTTGGGTTACTCGCCATGATCTCTTTGACCGCGCTAATACCATCAAGCACCGGCATTTCAACATCCATGGTGATCACGTCAGGTCGTAATTGAGCTGTTTTATCGACAGCTTCTCGACCATTTACAGCGAAACCTATAACTTCAATGCCGCTGTCTTGTTCAAGAATTTCACTCACTCTGCGGCGAAAAAAGCTTGAATCATCAACTACTAAAACTTTAACAGCCATTTCGCTCTCTTATTCAATGAATGGGTAGGCATAAAATATATGCCTACTTTTAATTATCCAGCGTAATGCTTTAACATACTTGGCACATCTAATATCAGTGCAATGCCACCATCAGAGGTGATTGTTGCACCTGCCATACCAGGCGTACCTTGAAGTAATGCGTCTAAAGGCTTAATTACCACTTCCTCTTGACCAATAAGCGAGTCAACAACGAAACCCACTTTTTGAGTTCCTATTTGTACAATAACCACATGACCTTGTGCTTTTCGCTGACCTCTATCGGCCCCTTTGATGAGCCAATGTTCAAGGTAGAATAACGGAATCGATTTTTTACGAACAATTATAGTAAGCTGACCATCAACCACATTGGTTTTTGTTAAATCTAAATGGAATATTTCACTTACACCCGCCAGCGGCAACGCAAAGGTTTGTTCGCCTACCACTACCATTAAGGTAGGCAGTATTGCCAGTGTCAGCGGTACTTTAATCTCTAAAGTAGTACCTACGCCCATCTCTGATTTAATGTTTACTGAGCCATTGAGTTGAGTGATTTTTGTTTTAACCACATCCATACCAACGCCACGGCCAGAAATATCTGAGATCTCTTCTTTAGTTGAAAAACCAGGTGCAAAAATAAGGTTATACGCTTCAGTATCAGAAAGGCGACTCGCTTGATCGTGATCAAGCACCCCTTTACTAATCGCAATCTTTTTAAGCTTTTCAGCATCCATACCGGCACCATCATCTTGGATGGTAAGCAGGATATGGTCGCCTTGCTGAGACGCTGATAAAGTAACAGTACCGGTTCTAGGTTTACCCGATGCTTCACGAACATCTGGCATTTCAATGCCATGATCCACTGAGTTGCGCACTAAATGCACGAGTGGATCTGCCAATGCTTCCACTAAATTTTTATCTAAATCGGTGTCTTCACCAACAAGTAATAAATTAATATCTTTTTGCAGCGTTCGTGCTAAATCTCGTACTACACGGGGGAAGCGGCCAAACACTTTTTTAATTGGCTGCATTCGTGTTTGCATTACCGCACCTTGGATATCAGCAGTCACTACATCTAAATTAGAAATAGCTTTACCCATAGCCTCGCTGTCAGAGTTTGTTGCCAAGCTTACCAAACGATTTCGCACAAGTACCAATTCACCAACCATATTCATTATTTGGTCTAAACGTTTGGTATCAACACGTACTGTTGTCTCCGCCGGTGGAGGCGCTGCTTTTTTAGGCGGTGCTGCCTTAGCTGGCTGTGGAGAAGGTGCCGGCTTTGCAGGCTCTGCTTTTGGTACCGGTTTAGGCTCAGGTTTTGGCGCAGCAGGCGCAGGCTTGTTTGCGGCTACTGGCTCAGGTTTACTTTCTGGAGCCGATGTTTCTAACGATTTAGGTGCACCTTTGCCATGTAATTCATCTAGCAAAGCTTCAAATTCATCGTCACTTATTTCATCATCGCTCGCGCTTGAGTCGTTATTTTGTGAAGCCACAGGAGCCGATGGTGCTTGCTGTGGTGTACTTGGGGCGCTTTGAGTAACTTCGCCAAAACTACCAACACCATGAAGCTCATCTAATAAGCTATCAAATTCATCGTCAGTTATATCGCCACTGACATCATTATCACTTGATGAGGACTGTTCTTCTTGTGGAGCTTGACCTTTACCATGTAACTCATCAAGTAAGCTTTCGAATTCATCTTCAGTTATTTCATCAATCTGAGAGTCTGAGCTACTGCTATCTGGGCCGCTAAATAATTCATCAAAAGCAAACGGATCTTCTTCCGCATCATTGCTTGGCTGCTCAGCTACAGGTTCAGGTTCTACCGAGGGAGTTTCAACAGGGGCTGTGTCTTCAACTACAGAATCGCCAGCAAGCTCTTCTGCCGTCGGTGGTTGTCCAAGTTTATGAAGGACTGCAAGTAACTCTGGATCAGCAGGTTCTGGTTGGTCACGATTTTTAATTGTGGCAAACATTTCATTAATGGTGTCGAGTGCTTGTAAAATTACATCCATTAATTCAGAGTTAACTGTTCTTACACCTTGGCGCAATAAATCAAACACGTTTTCAGCACCATGACATGCATCAACAAGCTCTGTCATTGCCAAAAAGCCGGCGCCACCTTTTACAGTGTGGAAACCACGAAATATTGCGTTTAGTAGTTCAGTATCATCTGGGTTGTTTTCCAGTTCTACTAACTGTTCAGATAAAAGCTCAAGGATTTCTCCGGCCTCTACTAAAAAGTCTTGTAAAATATCTTCATCGACTTCAAAGCTCATGCAGTACTCTCCTATTAGAAGCCCAAACTTGATAATAGATCATCAACTTCATCTTGATCAGATACAACATCATTACGCGATTCTTTATCAATAATAGGCCCTTCTGGGCCTGCTAGTGTTTGTGCAACAATGGAATCTTCTGTTTCTTCTGGTTGTTCGGTCAGTTGTGCTGGCTCAACTTCACCTTGTGCTGCAAATGCAGTTAACAAGTGGATTAAGCTTTCTTCAACTTCACGCACAAGTTCAATAACACGACGAATAACCTGACCAGTTAAATCTTGATAGTCTTGAGCCATCAATACATTGGTCATCAACATTTGCAACTCATCAGTTTTATGATGAGAGCTGTTCATAAACTTATCAATACTATGGCAAAGTGACTTAAACTCACCAAGCTCTATTTCGCGGTTCATTAAGCGATCCCACGTTGGCTTGATGTCAGCTATTTCGTCAGCAATTTCTTGTGCTAATGGTAAGCTTGCTTCAACCGCATCCATTGTTTTATTGGCTGCGTTTTCTGTCATTTCCATGACGTAGTTAAGGCGTTTTTTAGCGTCAGGGATGGCATCAGTGGTAATATCTGTTAAACGCGTGTCTAACTCGAAACTCTTTAAAGCTTCGTGCAGTTGACGCGTTAACTTACCTACCTCAGCAAATAGCTGTGATTGCTCTTGTGAAGCTGTTTCTAAAATTAACTGATTCGCTTTATCTTGCTCACCATTTTCTAAAAAAACCACTAACTGGCGAGCTTGTTCTAAAGTAATCTGAGGCGCAGCAGGTGCTGACATAAGCCTCTCCCTCTCATTAACCTAAGCGTTCGAACACTTTTTCTAATTTAGTTTTCAATGTACCTGCAGTAAATGGTTTAACAATGTAACCATTAACGCCAGCTTGGGCAGCAGCAATTATTTGTTCTTTTTTAGCTTCTGCTGTCACCATTAAAACAGGAATATGCTTTAATTTTTCATCAGCTCGAATTGCCCTCAAAAGATCAATACCTTGCATGCCTGGCATATTCCAATCTGTTACAACAAAATCAAACGCTTGATTTTGTAACATAGGTAAAGCAGTTGACCCGTCATCTGCTTCTTGAACATTGGTAAAACCTAAATCGCGCAACAGGTTTTTAATAATACGTCTCATCGTCGAAAAATCATCAACAACAAGAATTTTAATGTTTTTATCCAAAACATCCTCCAGTGAGGCCTGAACCTTTATTTACTTACTTCTAGTTTATCCAGTCATTGATTTTTGCTTTAAGCTTAATCATCGCCTGACCATGTATCTGACTTACACGCGACTCACTTACATCGAGTATATGCCCAATTTCTTTTAAATTCATTTCATCGTTATAGTACAAAGAAAGCACCATTGCATCTTTTTCCGGTAACGACTTTATCGCATTGAGTAAAGACTCATTAAACCGTTCATTTTTAACATTATTGAAAGGTTTGTCTAGTGCTAAATCTTGACCATGCGGTGTAATCACATCATCGTCAATACCAAGGTCTTCAATACCTAAAACTTTGCTTACATTCACATCGTTTAAAATATGATGGTACTCATTTAACGAAATTTCAAGTTTTTCAGCAACTTCACTATCTTTGGGTTCACGGTTTAAACTACTTTCAAGAGCAACAATAGTCTCTGCTACTAAGCGGCTTTTTCTGTGAACCGAGCGTGGAACCCAATCACCTCGACGCATTTCATCTATCATTGCACCACGAATACGAATTCCAGCAAAGGTTTCAAAACTCGCACCTTTGCTTGCATCAAAGTTTTTTGAAGCTTCTATTAATCCGATCATACCTGATTGGATTAAATCATCTAGTTGCACACTGGCCGGTAAACGAGCAATTAAATGGCATGCCACTTTTTTGACTAATGAGGCATGCTTTTCAACAATCATATTTAAACTCTGTGTTGACTGATATCCCATAGCTCTATTCACCGGTATTGTCATTATTAGTTACTAACTAGCTTCTCAATAAAAAACTCTAAATGACCCGAGGCTTGACTAGGTGTTGGCCACTTAGTAATTTTTGTCGCCAGTGTTTTAAAAGCAATCGCTGCTGGAGATCCTGGAAAAACTTCAACTATCACTTTTTGGCGACGCGTTGATTTGCGCATATTCTCATCATAAGGAACTGTTGCAACAAGCTCCATTGATATATCTAAAAATCGGTCGGTTACTTTTGAAAGTTTAGCAAATAATTCCTGCCCTTCACGTAAGCTACGCACCATGTTGGCAACAATTTTAAATTTGTATACGCCGTGCTCACGGCTCAGTACTTTAATGAGCGCATAGGCATCGGTAATTGATGTTGGCTCATCACATACCACCACAACCACATCCTGTGCGGCACGAGAAAAGCTCAATACCATGTCAGAAATACCCGCAGCGGTATCAACAATTAAAATATCAAAATCAGTGTTAAGCTCGCTAAATGCACGAATAAGTCCGGCGTGCTCTGAAGGAGATAACTCAACCATACTTTGCGAACCCGATGTTGCAGGTACTATTTTTATACCTGCAGGGCCTTCAACTAAAATATCTTCAAGTTCACACTCACCTGATAAAACATGAGATAAATTGCGCTCTACACGCAGTCCAAGCATAACGTCACAATTAGCTAACCCTAAATCAGCATCTAAAACCAGCACACGTTTGCCTTGTTGGCCTAGCGCGATTGCCGTATTAAGGGATACGTTTGTTTTACCTACTCCACCTTTGCCGCCGGTGACAGCGATAACTTTTACGCCGTTATTATTATTGTTGCTCATTTTGCGAAGGCCGCTTGCTTGATCTAAAACTGTGTTAATCATACATCTCTACTGTGCTCGACGCCACTGATTGGTGTCGTGATTGTTGTGCTTTTATTCTTTTTAAATACAATTGCTCAGCTTTTTTTACTAGTTTTTCGGCATTTGCCACTCTAATATCTTCTGGTACTCGCTGACCGTTAGTAAGATACCCTATTGGGAGACGATTTTGAATCGCAATACTAATAATCTCACCTAAACTCAATGACTCATCTAACTTAGTAAAAATACATCCACTAAGCTGTACTTTTTTAAAATGCCTTACTGTTTCTTGTAATACATTAATTTGTGCTGTAGCACTTAATACTAAATAACTACGTATATCTACACGCTGATTACGCATCAAGGTATTAAGCTGCTCAGTTAAACGTAAATCTCGCTGACTCATTCCTGCTGTATCAATTAAGACTAGACGTTTATTTCGTAAATGGTATAAAACTTCTGCTAATTCATTTGCATCTTTAACTTGTTTAACGCCACAGCCAATAATTCGACCATAGGTTGCTAGCTGCTCATACGCACCAATACGGTAGGTATCAGTAGTAATAAGTGCGACTTTATCAGCACCATATTTTTGCGCACCTAATGCAGCTAATTTTGCAACTGTGGTGGTTTTACCTACCCCTGTTGGGCCTACTAGCGCATAAACACCACCTTGGCGAAGAATTTCGTTGTTAGTGGTTTGCATTTGATCTTCAACCATATTCAATAAGGCTTTCCAACCTTGTTGGCGAGATACATCGTCGGGTACAAAGCATGCCATTTGCTCAGCAACGTCTTTATCTATTCCCATACCCACTAAACGGTCAATCATACATGCACGGGTTGGATCGCGACGTGCCATATCTTGTTGCATTAAACCTGACACTTGATGTTCTAGTAATTGACGAATTGCGTTCATTTCTTCGCGCATAGTGCTTATATCACTCGACTCGTTTTGCATCGTTTGCTGACGAGGTGCACTCGGTGAGTCTAAATCGTCAAAACCACTGTCTAAATCATCAAAACCCAAGCTATCAGCTTGAGTACGAGGACGTGCAGGTGCGCTTGGTTCACGCTCAAACATATTTTTAGGTCGAGATTGCACAGCTTCTTGTTCTTGATAATGACCAGAGGTATCAATGCCTGATTGTGAAAACATTGACGCAAGCTCTGCTGAACGAGGACGGGGAGATTGACGTTCTAATAAAGCTTGTAAACTATCAGCTACCTTTGCTTGTGGCTTAGGTTGAGCACGTTGTGGCTCTGGTTTTACAAAATTATGTGAGCTCTGGGTATGTGCAAATGAAGCGCTTGCAGCTGGCTGGCTTTGAGGCTGCTCTGGCGCTTTTGCTGCGGCTTTGTCGTAATCAACAGCAGCAACAATTTCAACGCCATTAGCTAGTTTCTTATTTGACATAATAACCGCATCAACACCGAGCTCTTCTTTTACTTCTTTTAGTGCGGTGCGCATGTCTTTAGCAAAAAAACGTTTAATTTTCATAATTCAAACCCCTTTAAAATCTTATTGTTGGCCTACAGAGCTGACAATCTTGATCTGTCTTTCATCTGGTATCTCTTGATAAGACATCACTCGCAATCCTGGAATGGTGTATTTAACAAATCGAGATAACACAGTGCGTAACATTCCTGACGTTAGCAATATTGAAGGTTCACCGGCCATTTCTTGATTTTGATGCGCTTCATTCAATGATGTTTGAAGTCTATCAGCAAGTCCTGGTTCTATTCCGGCACCTTCATCACCTGCATTTTGAAGTGACTGATGCAACATCTGTTCCAACTCAGGCGCCAAGGTTATGACAGGGATTTCAGAAGACATACCAACAGCATCTTGAACGATTAATCTACGCAACGATATTCTCACTGCAGCCGTTAATACATCAGGGTCTTGGCTACGAGGGCCATACTCAACAAGGGTTTGAACAATTGAGCGCATATCTCGTATTGCTACCCCTTCATTTAATAAGTTTTGTAGTACTTTAACGATGGTGGTCAGCGGTAATACCTCAGGTACTAGCCCTTCAACTAAGCGAGGGTGACTTTTACCTAACATATCTAATAAGTTTTGTACTTCTTCGTGGCCAAGCAATAATGCGGCGCTATTGGTGAGTAACTGGCTAATATGAGTGGCCACAACGGTTGCTGAATCAACTACGGTATAACCTAAAGATTGCGCTTCATCTTTTTGATCGGGTTTTATCCATACCGCATCTAAACCAAATGCAGGGTCTTTGGTTTCAATGCCTTTGAGCGGGCCAAACACTTGGCCAGGGTTAATTGCTAGTTCATCGCCGTGTTTAAGCTCTCCCTCACCACTTGATACACCCATCATGGTGATTCGATACGCATTTGGATCAAGTTCAAGGTTGTCGCGAATATGTACAGGCGGTACTAAAAAGCCCAGCTCTTGAGATAGTTTTTTACGCACCCCTTTAATGCGGTTTAACAGCTCACCACCTTGTGATTGGTCAACCAAAGGAATTAATCGATAACCTACTTCTAAGCCAATAACATCAACTTGCTGTACATCATCCCAACCCAGTTCTTTTTGTTCTTGTTTAGCCGCAATCCCGGTACCTGAGGCTGCATTTTCAGCTTCTTCGGCCTCAGCAGCCGCCAATTTAAGTTTGTTTTGCTGGGTGTAGTATGCAAGGTAACCTAAAAGCGCCCCTAAGCTTAAAAATGCAATATGCGGCATACCTGGGACTAAACCCATAGTAATGAGGATACCAGAGGCAATAAATAATGATTTTTCGTTTCCTAGCTGCTGCTTAAACTGATCGCCCATATTGTGCGACTCATTTTGACGCGTTACAACAATCGCAGTACCAATTGAAAGTAGTAATGAAGGTAATTGCGCGACTAAGCCATCACCAATGGTCAATAGTGTGTACACTTCCATAGCGCGTGAAAAGCTCAAGTCATGCTGGATCATGCCAACAAATAAACCACCTACAATATTGATCACTAAAATGACGATACCCGCGATAGCATCGCCTTTTACAAATTTACTGGCACCATCCATAGAACCATAAAAGTCGGCTTCACGGGTTACTTCATCACGACGCTCTCTGGCTTGCTCTGCACTAATAAAGCCAGCATTCATATCTGCATCAATCGCCATTTGCTTACCTGGCATGGCATCAAGGGTAAAGCGTGCTGACACTTCAGAAATACGCCCTGCACCTTTGGTAATTACCACAAAGTTTATGATAATTAGAATCAAAAATACTACTAAACCCACGGCGTAGTTACCACCAATCACCACCGAGCCAAATGCTTCAATTACCTTACCAGCGGCATCACCACCATTATGACCCTCAAGAAGTACCACCCGAGTACTGGCTACGTTAAGTGCTAAACGCATGATCGTAGCGATTAACAACACCGCTGGAAACATGCCAAACTCAAGCGGCTTCATGGTATATACGGTGACCAGTAATACAACTAATGCGAGCGCGATATTAAACGAAAATAATATATCAAGCAGAAATGGAGGCAGTGGTAATATAACCATGCCAAGCGCAGCTAAGACTAAAAGCGGTGTACCAACGCCTTTTGCATATTCTTTTTTATCTTTATTAAGTTGTTGTAATACCGCTTTAAATTCCATAACTCTACAATTTCAAAAAATTGACACTACGCTGAAATAGCAATAACTATTCCAAGTTAGTTGGTTAGCGGTTAATACTTAAATTCATCAGGGATTGGCAGCTTTTTATTAAGCGCGACAGGGCGTTTTCCACGGCCTTTTTTAAACCGTTTAAGTTGAAATACATAGGCAAGCACTTGGGCAACTGCAGTAAAGAGCTGATCGGGAATTTGATCCCCTACTTCAGCGGTATGATAAAGCGCTCGCGTTAAGGTAGGCGACTCAACAATGGGTACTTCATTACCCAAAGCAATTTTACGAATTTGCATAGCGAGTTCGTCAACGCCTTTGGCTAGTACAATAGGCGCTCCAGCTCGCTCTGTGTCGTATTTTAAAGCCACTGAGTAATGAGTAGGGTTGGTAACAATAACATCGGCATCAGGAACATCCTGCATCATTCTCTTTTGCGACATTTGACGTTGGGTTTGCCTGATACGCGCTTTGATTTGCGGATCACCCTCAGAGTTTTTATATTCATCTTTTACTTCTTGCATCGTCATTTTAAGCTGTTTGTTATGGCTATAACTTTGAAATGGCGCATCAATAGCTGCAATAATAATTAAGGTGCAAGATAACCCTAAAAACATCCAGGCTAATATTTCCAAAGCATGCACGATATTGCCCGGCGCACTTTCTATACTCAAATGTAATATTTCATCAAAATAAACATTAATTAAAAAGATAGCGAAGGTTGCCACTAGGCCAAACTTTAATAATGACTTAAGTAGCTCAATAGCCGCTTGCGGGCCAAACATCCGAGTAAAACCTTTCATTGGCGACATTTTACTGGCTTTGGGCGCTGCTGCCTGCCAGCTAAAATTAAAGCCGCCAAGCATGGTGTTACCAATAAACGCAGCCAGTACAATAATAAGTACAAACATCGACATAGGAAATAATAGTACGTCAGCAACCTCCCCCCACACCGCAAACATTTTTGTGGTGTCGTAAGTTTCATTGCGATTAAGGCTAAGCATTCTGCCCATAATTCGATACAAGCCTTTACCAATTTCAGGGCCGTACATTAATAAAGAAATAGCAGAAAAAATGAGTACAAACATAGTACCTAGCTCTTTAGAGCGCGCTATTTGGCCTTTCTTTTTGGCATCATCAACTTTTTTGGGCGTGGGTTCTTCGGTTTTTTCTTGTCCTGAATCTTCAGCCATTACGCTCTCCTAAGGGGAACAACCAACTAGAGTACACATTAGCTCAACCATTTTTAGCCATTGGAACTCAAATTGAGTGATAAAGTTACCGAGGGTAGCCCAAATAATAACGAGCCCTGCCACTAAGGTAAACGGAAAGCCTATAGAGAAGATATTTAACTGTGGGGCAGCACGGGTCATGATGCCAAATGACATATTAATTACAAGCATGGCCGTTAATGGCGCTAACGAAAGCACTAGTGCAGTGGTAAACATCCAACCACCCCATGTCACTATGTCCCAATAATGATCAACCGCCCACCAATTACCATCAATTGGCAATACCTGAAAACTATGTACCACCATTTGAATCATCATTAAATGGCCATTAAATACAAAAAATAACAAGGTAGCTAAAATGAGGTAGAACTGCCCTACAGCAGGTACACTCATTCCATTTGAGGGGTCAACAACAGACGCAAAACCTAAACCAGTTTGCATAGCAAGGATTTGCCCGGCTAACACAAATGTATTGAGCAGTAGTGTGGATGCAAAACCAATCGCAACGCCAATCAGCATTTGTTGTAGCACCACTAAAACCATTTCAAAAGAAAATAAATTAGTAAATGTAGCTGGAGGTAGAACAGGCACAACTAAAAATGTGACTACAACAGCCAAGCCCATTTTAATTCGAGAAGGGACGTTTTTGGCGCCAATACCCGCCATTATCATGATCATTGAGCTAATACGCACCAAGGGCAGTAAAAAATCACTTAACCATTGAATAACAACGGAAAATGGGAACTCCATCGTTAACCTGCTATTTCGGGTATAAGAAGCACTAAGCGATTAAAAAAATCCATCAGCTCTTGAGTAAACCAATGTCCACCCACTATTAACGCACTAATAGTAATTAATAGACGCGGTAAAAAGCTCAGTGTTTGTTCATTAATTGAGGTTGCCGCCTGAAATACTGCCACTACTAAACCAATAATTAAACCAGGTACCACAATAGCAGACACCAGCTTAATCACTAAAAACAGGGCTCCACTTAAAATATCAACAAATACTTCAGGTTCCATGGGCGACTCCTAGAGTGATTGGTTCAAAGTAGAAAGCACCACTATGTGCCCAACCCAAAGCTTTTAGCGAGCGTACCCATCACCAAGCTCCAACCATCAACCAATACAAACAACATAATCTTAAACGGTAGCGATACAATCATGGGAGATAGCATCATCATACCCATGGCCATCAACACCGATGCAACCACCAAATCGACAATCAAAAAGGGGATGAAGAACATAAAACCGATAATAAAGGCCGTTTGTAGCTCACTGGTCACAAACGCCGGAATAAGCACTATCAATGGCGTTGCTTCAGGTGAATCAAGCTGATCGTACCCAGCTATTTTTGCAAAGGTTTCTAAGTCTTTTAATCGTACTTGAGAAAGCATAAAAGCTTTCATTGGCTCTTTAGCTAAATCGAGTGCTTCTAGTGATGTTACCTGTTCACTTAAGTACGGTTCGATTGCGCGTTCGTTTATTTGCTCATAAATAGGCGCCATAATAAAAATACTTAAAAACAGCGACATACCAAGTAATACTTGATTAGAAGGCGTTTGTTGTAAACCAATCGCTTGGCGCAAAATAGCTAAAACAACAATAATTCGAGTGAACGAGGTCATCATGATAATGGCTGCTGGAATAAAGCTCATAGCCGTCATGATCGCTAACACTTGTAGCGTCACTGAATAGTCTTGCGTGCCATCTGCATTACTTGTGATCGTAAGCGCGTCTATTCCTTCAGCACTGACTCCTGGTACGAATACCACAGCAAATATGAAAAGCAGCCATTTAGTCATAATATTAGTTCTTTTTATTTTGATTAAGTTGCGGATTCAACATTTTGCCAAAACGCTTAGCTAATTCTGGTAACTCTTTTTCTGTTAGGGGAGTTTCTAGCTTGTGTAAATAATTAATGCTATGTGGAGTTACACCTAATAGATGCTGTGCATTATCTATCTCGACTACCATTAATCGCTCGCGTGAGCCTAAAGGAAGACTGCGGATCACTTTAAACTCATCGTTGTTGGTTAAATTTGGATTGAGCTTTTTAACAAAAAAAGCCAACACTAAAATTAACACTACCACCACACCTAACGACATAACCATTGAAATAATGTCTGTGGTGGGTGTTGCAGCATCGGTAGCTGCAAACACTGAATTGCTTAAACCAAGTAATGCTATCATCGTAATTTTTTGATCCGTTCAACCTGACTAATTACATCCGTTAAGCGAATACCAAACTTATCGTTCACCACAACAACTTCACCATGTGCTATCAATGTACCGTTAACTAATACATCTAGCGGCTCACCAGCAACCCTATCAAGTTCAACAACTGAGCCTTGGTTAAGTTGTAGTAAATTACGAATATTAATTTTAGAGCGCCCTACTTCCATCGAAATAGTAACGGGAATATCTAAAATAGTGTCGAGTTTACGTTTTTCTTCACCGCTGAGCTCATGCTTTGAATCATCCAGCTCATCAAGCTCGGTTACTTTAACCTCTGCACTATCATCGTCAGTTCCCTCAGCCTCAGCAAGTGCTGCTGCCCATTCGTCCATCGTATCTTGATCATCGCTCATACTTTTAACCTTTTAATCAATTACCAGTCTAAGTCTACACCGTTTGAAAGGTGTAAATCATCTTCTAGTTCTGCTAATTCTGCATCTGAATCAATTTTTTTGCCGCCTTTAGTAAAGACATGCAGCTCAGATTTAACTGAATCAGGGCGTTTAATTTTTTCACTAATTTGTAGCGCAACGTTATCGCGTGAGCGACCCATTTTAGCTCTAAATGTTGGTAACTCTTCAACAAACACAGTAATATGCTCTGGCATTTCAACAGGAATGATATCCCCCGCCTTAAGCTCCATAATTTGTTTTAAGCTTAAATCAACTTCAAGTAGCTGAGTCGACAAATCGACTTCTACATCCATTATTTCGTCGCGAAGTGCCTTGCTCCAACGTAAATCGGTATCTTCAGTATCAGACTGAACACCTGCATCCAATAGCTCTCGTATAGGTTCGAGCATTGAGTAAGGCAGCGCAATATGAAAGTCACCGCCGCCGCCATCAAGCTCAATATGAAAAGAGCTAATAACCACCACTTCGGTTGGGCTAACAATGTTAGCCATGGCGGGATTCACCTCAGAATCGAGATACTCAAACGACACATCCATTACCGGCGCCCATGCTTCTTTGTAATCTTCAAAGATTATTTTTAGCAGCATTTGCACGATACGGCGCTCTGTTGGGGTAAATTCACGCCCTTCAATTTTGGCATGATAACGACCATCGCCACCAAAAAAATTATCTACCAGTATAAAGACTAATCGCGCCTCCATGGTAATTAGGCCAGTGCCTTTTAGTGGGCGAAAACGCACCATATTCAAACTGGTTGGTACAAATAAGGTGTGAATATACTCACCAAATTTGATCATTTGCACGCCGTTAATTGACACCTCAGCGGTGCGGCGCATCATGTTAAAAAGGCTAATTCGCATATGGCGCGCAAATCGCTCATTAACAATTTCAAGTGTCGGCATGCGACCACGCACGATGCGATCTTGCGAAGAGAAGTCATACTGTAGTGTACTTCCCTCACCGTCTTCACCGTCGTGTATATCTTCCTCTTCGACCTCATCAACACCGTGTAATAGCGCATCAATTTCGTCTTGGGATAATAAATCGCTCACACTGACCCCTTATTGCATCACAAAGCCGGTAAACAGTACCCGCTCAATTACTTTACTTCCTTCCACATCCATCATTGCTGCTTGCACTTTATCAAGCGCAGTAAAGCGCAGTGTTTCTTTGCCTACACTGGTGCTAAGTTCATCTGCGGTGGTCATTGAAAATACACTCAATAGCGTGCCTTCAATCAGTGGGATGTGTTTTTTAGCCGTTTCTTCATTGCCATCTCCGCGCACCAGCAATTGCACTTTAATTTGTACAATTCTATCGCGGCTCGCCCCTGGAACATTAAATATAAAAGGTCTTGGCATAGCAACATATAGTGCACTGCCGACCGTTGCCGAGGAGCTTGATGGTTCAGCAGCCACTTCACCACTGGCTGCATCATCTGTTAAAGTTTCTACGGGCTCATCATCACCCGATAGTAAGAAGTAACCAGCTACACCGCCAACAATAACCAATACAGCAGCTATAATTATAATGAGTTTGCTTTTATTTTTACTGACTTCTTCTATTTCTAAATTAGTATCTTCAGCCATTGTATTTCCTTTATTCGCAAAGGTATTTGCTTGTTTTAACTATTATAATAGCAGGACTTAGGCATAGTAATCTATTGATGATGACGTTTGTTGTCCAGAACTGTGTGTTTGCTTATCTGGTTGCTCACTATTTGTCTCATCTGAAGAGCTATTATTAGCCATTTGACCTTGTGGCTGACCTTCTTGTTGCTCGTTTTGTTCTGGAGATGAATCACCATAAGAAATACTGCTTTCACCTAGCTCTAAACCCTGTTGCATTAATAATTCTCTAAGTCTAGGTAAAGACTGCTCTAGCGCTTCTTTGGCTTGCTGATTTTGCACTACAAAGTTTATTTGTGCTTGCTCTGCATCACTTCGAATGCGAATTTGCATACTGCCCATCTCAGGTGGATCTAAACGAATTTCAGCTTCTTTATTATTAATGCTTAACATTGAGGTAACGCGCTCTTGTAGCATTTTTGCAGCATCACTTTTAATAATATTTAACGCCTGTAAGGTAGCAGGATCAATGCTTACCTGTTTAGCTTGTGCAGTACTTTGCAACTGCCCGGCCTGTAAACTTTGCGCTTCAATAATAGCTTGTTCGTAGCCTAAGGTATCGTATTTAGCGATAGTATTAAGCGACGATTTATCAAATATATTAATGATTTGAGAAAAAATCTGTGCAGCACGCGGTGGCATTTGTTCTGCGTTAGTGGCGCGCATACTCTCTTTTTGTAACACATCGAACTGCTTAGCAAGATCTTCAGGCGTTTCGGCTATCGATTTAGAACTCTCTAATTTTAGCTCAGGTTTTACATTAGCCGACCCTGTACCTTGTTGTGTTTTAGGTGTAACACCTGCTATCAACGTATTATTAGCAAACAGCGGTTTATCTTTGGTACTAGACAAAGTGTCTGCGTTGATAGCTGTTTCTAAATCACTGATAACCCCTTTTAATAAAGTAAGTTCTTTAGTAGATAGAGGCTCACTTTTAATGTATGCCTGCATCTGATTAAGCAATGCCTGTTTTTCTGGGGTAGTTAACGTACTTATTTGTGTATTAATGGCTTGTTGAGGAGTTTGCGGTTTCTCGCTTTCGCTAACATACTTACTGAGTAATTGCTTTAAATCCGCTACATTGTCTTTATTAATAGGTTTGCTCATCGCATCAAGCTCAGTAGCAAGTTCATCTTGTTGTGAAGGCGTTAAATTTGCTAAGAGTTTATCTGCTTTAATTGCATTATCATCTTTTGATAACAGCGCTAAAACAGAGGCGTCTATCGATGCTTTAGTACTCGTAGTATCAGTCGGCTTATCTGATGGTTTAGCAACCGCTTGCTCATTTTTAACAGTCTCAGATTCTCCGGCTATGGCAGCTGTCGCTATCGATTTAGTTCCAAGCTGTGAAGACTCAGCTGCAGTTTTGCTCGCTGACTCAGCACCTACAGCATTTTGTGCTTGTAAAATAGCTGCATCATCAACAATTTCATCACTTGGCAAATTAATAACAATAGGTGCAAGCTTATCTTCAGGCTTGATGTTTATTTTGACACCGTCTTTATCTATTAACTCTGCGCCGCTATGAGAATTATTTTTTACTGAGGTGTCGATTACTTGTGCCGCATTAATTTGCGCCAACATATCTTCACCGCTCAAAGGCTTTTCTTCGCTATCTTGCTCTTTTAGGTCGGGTTGTTCATCTGAAGGCTGTTTGTGTGGCGCTTTGACCTCTGAATCTTGTGTTTCAGAAGCTTGGTTCGCAAGAGCTAGTTGGTCGAAAAAACCAGCATCATTACTACTATCTAGTTTTGCTTTATCACTGTCTTTTTTAACTAAGTATGAGTCTTGCTCAGATACCGCCAACATTGAAATATCATTCATCGCCATAAATCACCTAATAAAAGCGGCAACAGCCCACCGCACAATCCTAAAAAACATTGCTCTAATAGAACATAAGCAATTAGTATGCCTACCTTATAGTGCTTTATTCCTTTGATAAAATTGATTAGAAGAAAACTCATCTAACATTTTTTGTTCATTCTTAGCCACCAGCATATCCGCTTTTAACTGTTGCTTTTCAATTAGCTTAGCAACCGCTTTCGCTTTAACTTGTTGTTTTAACCATAACGTTTTACGCTGGCTCACGACTTGTTTTGCAGTATTAACGGTACTCGCTTGTTGGCGAGTCGCCTCTTCAATCTTAGCTATGAATGCGTGATACTGGCTAAACCCGGCACTTGATAAGCCCGATTGCCCTTTAATATGAAGTTGCTGCGTATATTCAAGTCGAAAGTCATTTAAGCCTTGAAGCTTTTGCTGATTTAGCTGCAAGTTTTGATTTGCTTGCAAGTAGCTCATGCGTAATGTTTCTTCTTTTTCATTTTCAAGCTTAAGCAGCAAATGTAGTTTATTTTTTGCCATTATGCTTGTCCTAATAATTGTGCGAGCCCTTGTAGGCCATCATCATAACTAATCACGTCACGCATGCCTTGCTGTAAAAATGCGTTCACTCTTGGCATCATGTTTATTGCCTGATCAAGCATTTGGTCACTGCCTTTTTGATAAGCACCCAAGGTGATCATATCTTTATTCTGTTGATACATAGAATATACTTGTTTAAGTACCCGAGCTTGCTGCATATGTGGCTCTGAAACCACTTGTGGCATCACTCGAGAAATAGACTTTTCTATATCAATAGCAGGGTAATGACCGCTGTCGGCTAAATCACGCGATAAAACAATATGCCCATCTAGTATGGCACGTGCGGCATCGGCTATCGGGTCTTGCATGTCATCACCTTCACTCAGTACAGTAAAAAAGGCAGTAATAGAGCCTTGCCCTTCTCCGCCATTACCAGCACGTTCCACTAATGCGGGTAATTTAGCAAATACTGAAGGCGGATAACCTTTGGTAGCAGGAGGCTCACCCACAGCCAGTGCTATTTCACGCTGTGCCATGGCATAACGCGTTACCGAGTCAAGCAGTAACAATACGTTTAGCCCTTGATCTCGAAAGTATTCTGCAATGGTGACTGCACTCTCACAGCCTTTTAATCGCATTAATGGTGAAGCATCAGCAGGCGCTGCCACAACAACTGAGCGTTTACGTCCTTCAACACCCAGTATTTCTTCAATAAATTCTTTTACTTCTCGGCCACGCTCACCAACTAAACCCACTACAATTACATCGGCTTCACTGCCTCGAGTCATCATGCCCAATAGTACAGATTTACCCACACCGGAGCCTGCAAATAAGCCCATACGCTGACCTTGGCCTACGGTAATTACTGAGTTAATAGCGCGTACTCCCACATCCATAGGTTTACTAATGGGGCGTCTTGCCAGTGGATTTATTGCGTTTTGAGCGAATTTAAGAGTGTGTTCTGCGTTTATTTTACCCAGCCCATCTAAAGGTCGCCCTAAACCGTCGACAACTCGGCCAAGTAAACTCATACCAACAGGTAAACCAGTGTCGTTAACTTGAGGAATAACTCGGGCACCAGGAAGTACACCTGAGATATGATCATTGGGCATTAAATATAAGGTTTGATCATTAAAACCAACAATCTCGGCATCAACAAAGCCGCTCATGGTTTCAATTTTACATTGGCTGCCTACTGGAGCTCGCAGGCCTTTTGCTTCAAGTGTTAAACCAACCACACGGGTTAAAACACCCGCAACCGCAGGGGCAGGTGTTTTAATATGTTGTTGGTATTGAGATAAGCGTTCGCTTAATGAAGTATCGCTCACAGACATTGCACGCCAATAAAAAGTTAGATACCACTATTATGCAAAAAACTATCCAATGTTTCTTTGACACGAGTTTTCAAGGTCATATCTAAAGACGATAGTGTTGTCTTAACTTCACAACCGCCGCGCTCCAATGTAGGCTCTGGAATTAACTGCCAATGATTATCTTCAATAGCTTGCTCGCCATAACTGGTTTTTATAAGTGTTAGGTCTTCTGGGTGAAGATGAATTTTAACTTTCTGTTGCTCTGCATTCAATGCATCAATGCTTTTTTTCAAGGTATGTAAGATAATATCAGGCGAAGTTTTTATCTCTTGATAAATGATTGCTTCACTGAGCATAGTCGCTAATTGCACTAACTGCTTTTCTGCTTGCTCATCCACTTTTTTAAGTGGATCAGATAAACTATCTAACAAGCTGCGTAAGTGAGTTAACTGCTCATCCATCAAAGGTTTAACCTCTTCTTGACCTTGGGTTTTACCCAGCTCAACACCTTCTTTGTAACCAGCTTCTTTTCCCTCAGTTACGCCTTTATCAAAACCATCTATATAGCCTTGCTCGTGTCCTTGCTTAAGACCTTCCTCGTACGCATCTTGGCGAATGCGCTCAAGCTCCACCATAGTAAGAGAAGGTAGCTCTTGCTCTTCGGGCTCTTCATCTTGCTCTTTGGCCATTTCTTTATGGTATAGCTCTGCCAATGGCGTACCAAAAGCGGTCGAACGATTGCCAAAACTTCGCTCATCTGGCGCAACATCTGGAATTGGCCAATTTTTTAATAGCTCATCAGCTTCATCAGCGTGTAACGGGCGACCTTTTGAGTTACTCATAAATTATAAGAACTCCTCACCACCGCCACCACCAAGCATAATTTCACCTGAATCTGATAGACGACGAGCTGTTGACAGTATTTCTTTTTGTGCTGCTTCTACTTCACTAATACGCACTGGTGCCATAGCTTCTAAGTCATCAGCAAGCATTTCTGCTGCACGTTTTGACATGTTACCCAAAATCTTCTCTTTAAGCGCTTCGTCAGTGCCTTTAATCGCCTTCATCAGTACATCTTGAGGCACTTCACGTAAAATTGCTTGAATACCTCGATCCTCTACATCCATTAAGTTTTCGAAGACAAACATTAAGTCTTGAATTTGTTGCGACATTTCTTCGTCATGCTCACGGATAGAATCCATTAACTGCCCTTCAACATTGGTATCGAGGTAGTTCATAATATCTGCAGCCGCTTTTAAGCCACCCATCTTCGCAGCTTGTGCGCCCGCTTGACCAGCGAATTGTTTTTCCATAATTTCGTTTAATTCTTGTAAAGCCGCGGGTTGAACTTCTTCTAAATTGGCAATACGCATGGTTAAATCTAAGCGCACTTTTTCAGGAAATTGCGCTAAAATCTCAGCAGATTGTTCCGGCTCTAAATAAGAAAGCACAATTGTTTGAATTTGCGGATGCTCATTACGAATAATATTCGCTACCTGCTTTGAGTCCATCCATTTTAATGAATCAAGCCCTTTAGCGCCTGATCCCATAACAATTTGATCTATTAAGCTGGCAGCTTTATCTTCACCTAATGCGGCCGTAAGTGCTTTTTTGATAAAATCTTCAGACTGAAAACCTATCGTACTAAAGCTTTGAATTTGTTCGATAAACAAGTTGTGCACTGCGCTGATTTTAGCTTGCGACAAATCATCGATTGCCGCCATGGCCATACCTACCTTTTGCACTTGCTTTGGCTCTAAGTGCTTTAGGATTTGCGCTGCATCTTCTTCAGATAAACTTAGCAATAATATCGCCGCTTTATCTACACCATCGAGCTTATCAACATCAAACGCCGGTGGTAGTTGTTTTTGTTCTTGATCAGTCATCTTCTGTTAACCACGCTTTCACTACTTGTGATGATAGTTCTGGTTCATTGGCTACAAGGGCACGAACCGCTTTCAATAAGTCTTCGTCGCCATGTAGGTCTGGTAACTGTAGTGTACCATCGCTTGAGAAGCCAACTGAAGCAGAATCAAAGTCATTATTTAGCATATCTAATGTGCTGTCACCAAGGTCAACACCTGAACTAAGAGAGTCTTCATCATATTCTTCAAGTGTATTATCTGGGTAAATTAATCGCTTAAGCATAGGCTTAACGACAGCTAAAATCAGTACAATAATAACCAGCGCACCTAATACTAAGCGCATCATTTTCATAAACCAGTCTTGTTCCCATAAAGGCAATTCGAAATCAAGCGCTGAGTCTTCACGAACAAATGGCACGGTCACTACTTCAAGTGCATCGCCACGTTGCATATCAAAGCCTACGCCACCTTGTAACAAGCGACGAATATTTGACAAAGCTTCTACCGAGCGTGGTGTCATGGTTGTTTCACCATTTTCACCAACCGTGGGTAAGTAATCGACCGCTACAGACACACTTATTCTGCGGATCACACCCGTTTGCTGACGTTTATGAGAAATAGTGGTATCTAGTTCATAGTTACGGGTAGCTTCTTTGTGAGTACGACTTGGTGAGGTTGCAGTGCCTGCACCGCCAGCCATTGCATCTTCAGGTATCGTTGAGTTAACCGGAGGCTGATTAGTAAGTGCACCAGGAATACCTACCGCTAAACCACCGATATTATTTTCTTCGAAAGTGGTTTCACTTCTTACTGCCGGTAAATCTGGGTTGTAGCGTTTTTGTGTTTCTTCTACTGCACTAAAGTCCATGCTTAAATCTACTTGGGCGGTGTAGTTACCCAAGCCAACAACGGGAATTAAAATGCTGTCAATTTTTTCTAGGTATTCTTGCTCACGCTTACGCTCTAGGTCATATTCTTTACGAGAGCGTGCAGCCAAAGAGGTTTGCGAGCCTGAATTTAATAGGCGGCCGTTTTGATCGGTCACCGTTACGCGAGAAGGCTCAAGGCCTTGCACCGCTGAAGCAATCATATCAACTACTGAGTCAACTTCTTCGCTATCTAGTGAGCGACCACGCTTAAGCGTTAGTACTACTGTTGCTGAGGGTTTTTTCTCTCGACGAGCAAATACATTTTCTTTTGGAATAGCTAATAGTACTTTGGCGCGAGTAACGTTGTTTAGCTCTTCAATAGTACGGGCAAGTTGTTGCTCGCGACCATGTTTAAGGCGCTCACGCTCTAAGCGTTGGCTTACTCCAAACCCCATGTCTTGCATAATAATGTCGCTACCTGATGTTGGCCCTTGCTCTAAACCTTCACGGGTCATCAGTAACTTAATATTTTGATACTCAGTTTCATCAACTGACACCACATTACCATCAAGTTCATAGTCAATTTTTTGCGCATCTAAAAAGTCGAGTGTTTCAATTAACTCTTGAGTTTGCATTTTACCTAATGGGCGCATATCTGGCTGACGAGCCCAAATAATTACGAAGATAGCAATAGCCAAACAAATGGCCAATGCAACAATCAGGGTAATTTGACGTAAAACATCAACACCACCTAGGGCGCTGAAATAGCCCGATTTTTGCTCTTGTTGATCTTCGTTTTCACTTTGCTCCATCATGCCATCAGCAAGTGCCAGATCTGTAGATTGATTAGATTGCGCCACAATAATTCTCCACTACCTAGTTAAACAGGCATGTTCATAATTTCTTTGTAAGATTCAACAAGCTTATTACGAACCTGTACCGTAGCTTCAAATGCCACAGAAGACTTTTGCGAAGCAATCATCGCCTCAGCAAGCGATACACTTCTATCGCCCATCTCAACTGCTTTTCTTTTTTGCCCTGTGTCTTGCTGAAGCTCATGCACTGTATTAAGTGCATTACTCAACATATCACCAAATTGTGCTGTAGACGTTGATTGCACTTGCGTTGGCAAGTTATTAACTTGGTTACTACGCGTGGCTTCTGAAGCCATAGATTGCATTTCTTGAAATAAAGCACTGTTTTGAATTTTCATAATTGTCTCTGATAATGCAGTAAACTCTTAAATAGAATAAAGCACAAAACATGCCAGAAATAAAATTCAATTAAAACAATATGTTGAACTGCAAATTTACGTAGTCAGAGTTTTGACAGCCCTAAAATGTGTTACTTAGTTTTAGGGCTGTTGAGGTTATGCAGGGAGGGAAATACCTAAATCGCGCATTTGCGCTAATTTGTAACGCAAAGTACGTGGACTTATACCTAAGGTTTCGGCTACTTCTTTACGCTTCCCTTGGCAACGCGCCAAGGTTTCTAAAATTATGCGATGTTCTTTATCTTTAAGTTCATCTTTATAACTCCCCGTGTCTAGGGCGAGTAAATCATTTTTTTGCTCATCTTCGGGCATTGTTTTTTCGTCATAATAAGCATTACTGAGATTACTTTTTATAGGCTCCGGCACTGTTGTTGCTTCAACCACAAACTGGGTTGGGGTTAAGTTTTCGATAAAAATTGCATGCTCATCAATAGTACTGCCACTACGTAAAATTAAAGCACGTTGAATAACGTTATCCAGCTCTCGAACGTTACCCGGCCAGCTATGGCTAAGTAGTTTTTGTTCAGCGCTTGTATCTAGATACGCCATTGGCTCCTTGCTTTTACTTAAGTGACGCTCAATTAAGTGCTTAGCCAGTACAATAATGTCGCCAGGACGCTCACACAGAGGTCGCCACAGCAAAGGGAAAACATTGAGCCGGTAATATAAATCTTCGCGGAATTGATTATCAGCAACCGCCTCTTTTAATTCGCGGTTACTGGTAGCAAGCACACGCACATCTAGCGAAATAGTTTTTCGGCCACCTAAACGCTCAACTTCACGTTCTTGTAATACCCGCAGTAGTTTGGCTTGTAAACCTAAATCCATTTCGGTGATTTCATCAAGTAAAATGGTTCCACCCTGTGCTTGTTCAAACTTACCCGGGCAGGCCTGAATCGCACCAGTAAACGCGCCTTTTTCGTAGCCAAACAAAGTAGCTTCAAGCATGTTTTCAGGAATAGCAGCACAGTTAATTGCTACAAATGGTTCATTGCAGCGTTTTGACTTGTCATGAATATACCGTGCCAGCACTTCTTTACCTGAGCCACTTGGCCCAAGTACCATTACACTGGCATCTGAACGAGCAACTTTACCTGCAAGTTCAAGTAGTTGAATACTACTAGGGTCGGCAACAATAGGACCGTCTGTTTCTTTTTCCTTTTCAGGTAAGTAACGGCTCACCATGTTCAATAGCACTTCTGGGGCAAATGGCTTAGCCATATAATCAATCGCGCCTAGGCGCATGGCTTCAACTGCATCATCAATTGTGGCATAGGCCGTCATCATAAGTACGGGTAAATCAGGGTGATTTAATTTAATACTGCGTAATAAATCTAAGCCACTCATTTCGCCCATTTGTACATCACTGACCACCAGTGAAAATACGTCTTTTTTTAATAACAACATCGCTTGCTCTGCACTATTGGCTGCCGTGCAAGCGATGCCCGACATTTCTAAAGTATCAATTAATGCTTCACGAAGTCCGGCGTCGTCTTCTACAACTAAAATAGTGTTACTCATGTGACTCCCCTAATTTAGATGTGACACTAATAGGTAGCAACATACTAAAAATTGCTCCCCCGTGTGGGTTGTTGTTTGCCTCAACCCTTCCCTGATGTGCACTGGCTACCGAACTTACAACGGCAAGCCCTAAGCCTGTACCTTGGCTTTTAGTGGTATAAAAAGGTTCAAATATTTTCTCGCTCTGAACTAAGTCAATGCCTGGACCATTGTCACTAACGCTAATGCGAACAAAGTCAGAGTCTTGTTTGTCACGCTGGGCGCTAAGATGAACCTGCGCTCCACTGCCAATCACTTGAATACTGTTGTGAATTAGGTTTTGAATAGCGCTTGCTAGTGCGGTTTTATTACCCATAATTTCTATATCGGGTTCAGGTAAGCTCACATTTAATTCGCTATCATTGAGCGCTACCATGGCATCGGCACCGGCTTTAACTTCACTGAGTAACTGTTGCATCGACACTTGCTCAACCACCTGCTGATCACCACTTTTAGCAAATAGCAGCATGTCGTTTACTTGGGTTTCTAAATCTTTCAAGCGAGACATTAATTTTGTGTGAAAACTGCCGCGTGATGCTTCCGGTAAGCGCTTTGAGCCTAAGTTGGCAGCATACAACATAGCTGCTGATAACGGTGTGCGTACTTGATGGGCCAAAGATGCCACCATTTTACCTAACGCACTTAAACGCTGCATATGCGCGACTCGTTTTTGTAAGCGTCGGGTTTCGGTCAAATCGGTCATTAATATAAGTTGCCCAGGCTCTGGCGCAAGTGCGGTAATATCGAGTTTTATTAAACGTCCATCTTTTAACGACACTTCATGACCATCATCTTGATGAGGACGAAATGAGCGCTGAATAACACTAAACCACTTCTCACCTTCTAGTGGTTCACCGAGCATATCGATAGCAATTTGATTCGCTTTAGCGATCATTCCTTTGCCGTCGAGTACAATTACGCCCGCAGGCATAGTATCAACTAAATGAGAAAGCCAACTTGCCTGTTGACGCAAATCACTCAACTCACCAACGTACTCCTCTTGCAGTAAACATGGGTTATACTGGTTAGCAGAAATAAACTGGGGTTTTAGCACACTTGCAAGGGCCATAATCAACTCTCTAAAATAATGTAGATACAGTAGCTAATGCACAATGTGTACCAAAATTATTTTAAAGTAAATTCAATAGATTAAACCGTAAAAACACGTGTCGTAAAAATGACGCGCAAAGGAAAATGTATGAATAAAGAAACTCAGTGCCGCTGCCCATGGTTAGATACAACAAAGCCTGACTATGTGAAATATCATGATCATGAATGGGGCGTTCCTGTGTATGACGATCAACTACTTTTTGAGTTTTTAACATTAGAATCGGCACAAGCAGGACTCAGCTGGTATACCATATTAAAAAAGCGTGAGAATTATAAAAATGCCTTCGCCAACTTTGATGTACACAAAGTAGCGGCCTTTACTGAACACGATATAGAAAAATTAATGCAAAATGCGGGCATAGTTCGCAACCGCTTAAAAATTGTCGCAACAATTAATAACGCGAAATGCTTTATTGCAATTCAAGAAGAATTTGGCAGTTTTAGTGATTATCAATGGCGGTTTGTTGGTAATAAACCTCAGGTAAATGATTTAGAAACACTGGCCGACTACCCTTCAGTTACTGAGGCATCGACGTTATTTGCGAAGGATTTAAAAAAGCGTGGCTTTAAATTTTTAGGCCCAACCACAGTGTATGCTTACATGCAGGCCTGTGGAATGGTTAACGATCATAGTAATGATTGTTTTAGGAAGGAAGAAGTTAAAAAATTAGGCTAAGGGCGGGTTTCGGGTTACGAGACGCGAGGTAAACCCGCTGACAATTATAGCGCCGAGTTTGCATTAAGCGTAGTGTTTAGCTTTTCTAACCTAAAATATAACACCTGGACTTTGCTCTTAATCCCTAGACAAGTTATATTTTTTCATTTTTTCGACCAGTGTGGTTCGCCTTACGCCTAGTACTTCAGCAGCACGGGCAACAACGTAATCAAAGCGCTCTAATGCCTGGGTGATTAAGTTAATTTCAAGCTCAGCTAAGTACTCCTTAAGCTCAATACCTTCATCGGGCAATAAACCGGGTGCCGCTTGAGCAAAATCATCTTCGAGGTCTATTTCGTCTTCGCTGAATCCGCCACTAAAAATATCATTAAACGCATCACGCTCCATCAGTTCTTCTGGGTACTGTGGCTCATAGGCTTCAACTTCAATGTAGCGGTATTTATTAGGTAAATCAGGAACATCAACCACCTTGTCTGGGAACATAATAACCATACGCTCAACTAAGTTAGCGAGCTCACGAATATTACCTGGCCAAGAATGCTCTTTTAAACTTTCAATAGCACGCTCTGTAAACTTAGCCGTAGTACCGCTTTGCTCATTTACGCGGCGCATTAGCTCTTTAAGTAGCAAAGGGATGTCTTCTGCACGTTGAGCAAGTGATGGACTCTCAATAGGAAAAACATTTAAGCGATAGTATAAATCTTCTCGAAATGAGCCTTTTTCAATCATGCTTTCAAGGTCACGGTGGGTTGCAGCAATAACACGTACATCGGCTTGAATCGCTTTGGTACCGCCAACGCGCTCATAGCTACGCTCTTGTAGTACTCGCAATAGCTTAACCTGCATTTGCAGCGGCATATCACCAATTTCATCTAAAAATAGCGTGCCACCTTGCGCCAATTCAAACCGGCCTTTACGTGCTGAAATAGCCCCGGTAAATGCACCTTTTTCATGGCCAAATAGTTCACTTTCTAGTAGCTCTGCAGGAATTGCCCCACAGTTTACTGGTACAAATGGGCCTTTGTTACGCTTAGAAAGCAGATGCACATTACGAGCAACTACTTCTTTACCTGTGCCCGACTCTCCTAAAATGAGTACGTTGGCATCGGTTTTAGCAACTTGAGTAATTAAAAAGCGTAAATCTTTTACGGCTTTGGTTTCACCTACAAGGCCATCAAAGGTACTTTTTTCTTTATTGTGTTGATGCTCATGAGGCAGCATACGTTGATATTGCTGACAATCATGTAGTAACTGAGTGGTAACTTCATGAGTAAATGGCTCACAAATTAGTCCAACAACATTGGCAAGACTCAGTAGCGGTTTGAGTGTTTCACCTATCAGTAAAAAAGGAAATGTTGGATAGCGTTTAATTAAACTTTCATGATCTAAAGATTGCAGCGCCCCTAGCACCACAATACATTCTTTGTTTTGATAGTGACTACATGCCTGCTCAAAGTCAGCTTCTGTTTGCAACTGTACCGCCTCACCAATAAAAGTAAGCGATGCATATAATCCAATAGAGCGATTATTATTATTATCTAAAATTAAGATCATTTTTTAGCGAGCCATTTATTTCACTAATTTGTTTTATTAATCAAATTGTAAGCCAGTTGGATTTGGATGCAAGTAATAGCGGCGATTTTTTGACATTAACGCCAAAAAACAGACACCCTGCCTGAAAAGTCAATACTTTATAACTAATAACTCTTTAACTATTTATAACGGACTACCCACTTAGGATGAATTACCTAACACATTTTTGCCACCAGTAATGATACGATTTCACACAGAAGAAACTCATAAAAACTGCTATTATTACTTAAAGGTGTGACTGTTTTGGCCGATAAGTAATAGTCAAACTTATGTTGGAACTAAACTTGCTTAAGGTTCTACACATGTAATTAAAATTTAAGGAATTACCTATGGCGCACGCATCAATCAATAAATACCGTCAAATTACAGTTAGCAGCGTTAAAGAAATGACGCCTTATGATCAAGTCAAACTCGTGTTTGTTAATATTGTTGGTAAGTTATCAGCTGCTAAAGGGTTTATTGAACGTAAAGAGTTAGAAAAAAAAGGCAACGCAATCTCTGATTGTATTGTGCTACTTGGTGCTTTGCAGCAAGTATTAAATTTTGAACATAATAATGAAGTATCAACTAACTTAGACTCTTTATATGATTATTGTCAGCGTTGCTTATTAACTGCAAACCTCGAGAACGATATAGAAAAAATTGATGAAGTAATTACCTTGATTAAGGAAATAAAATCAGGTTGGGAAGCAATTCCATTTGAACAAAGAGAACCACAACTATAATGTCTTTAAAGCGGGTTACAAGCTCACAAGTTAAAGATAGTGAGACTCGAGCATATTGCAATGATCTAGTAAGTTTGATTGCTGACTCAGAAGATTGGGATATTGAGCAAGCGCTGAATATTCATAATAAACTTGATATTCACATAAGTAGCTCACTTTCTAGAGAAAAAACTCATTATTCAGCTACTGAACTTGAGTTTTTAATTAACCTAATAGAACAGCTATCTGTTAAAATAGATAATCAAAAGCAACTATTAGCGGTTAAAATAGTTGGTAATCAAAAAAATAAAAAAGCTGTAAATAAGTATAAATCTAATATTTAAAAACACTTCTTGCCTTAGCTAACCCCCTATTTTATTCCCCTTTACAGAGTGATTAATTGATTTATCACTCTGTATTTTTATAGCCTGAAAGTTCACTATAAACCAAGCGTTGTTAATTACCAATAAGCGAACAGGTATAAAAAAACCTGACTAACAAGCCAGGCTTTATTTACTAAACAATGCTATTTAGCTAGACTTTTTAGCCACACCCGGTAGGTTAGCTAATTGTTGCTGCAAGTAACTTCCTGTCGAGTTTAGGTTAGCAACTAATATATCCATGGCATTGTATTGGCTATATAGTCGCTCTTCATACTTTTTCATTCGGCTATTAAATGCATCAACTTCATCTTGTAGCTTATCGAGTTGTGTTTCACGCCCTTCAATACGTGAACTAATAATACCATCAGAGGCCGTATAACCTTTAATAACAGTATCTAACTGGCCAACAAAACCATCACCGTCATTTTCGCCAACAAAAAACGTTTGGATAGCTTGTGGATCACTTTCTACGGCAGCTTTAAGAGCGTCAGAATCAATACTTAACTTACCTGAGCGCTCAGTTCTAATACCAAAGTTAGCTAAAAAGTCGGTATTACCATTACCCGTGCTAAATTCAGATGTTAACATCGAGCGTACTTGGTTTACAGAGCCTCTAAGTAATGAATCACCCGCAAGTGCACCAACGCCCTCTTCAGCGCTAGAGCGACCGAGCTGATTTGATAAATCAATAAATGCATTAAACTTCTCTACAAACGACTTTAATCCAGCAGCAACATTATTATTATTTTCAGTGATAGTTGCTTTACTTAAATCATCGTCTGCATTGTGAATTTTTTTAGCATTAATGGTAACGCCTTCAATAACATCTTTAAACTCATTGGTACTGCTTGAGGCCACAAGCGTTCCGTCAATCGTAATTGAAGCATCCGTCGCTGCTGTTACTTCGTTTAAGTTTTCAGCATACGTTGTTGATGTTGTATCACTATCATACGCAAGACGAGACAAGCCAGACAAGTCTGTATTATCACCATCACCGACATCATCAACTACAATTTTTATTGCGTTTTCTGCTCCGGTTTCTTTACTTGATAACACTAATCGCTGCCCCGTATCATCGGTAATAATAGTAGCATTAACTGAGTCGTTATCGGTAGAATTATTAATCGCGTCACGTATATCAGCCAGCTTTGCTGTGTCTGACACATTTATGTCAAAACTGTTAGAGCCAGAACTAATCGTGAGCTTACCCTCTCCCACAGCTTGATCACCCGCGATGGCACTTGAGGTTAACTTATGATTTTCGGCTAACGCATTCACTTTAATAGAATAATTATTGGTTTGCGCATTTTTTTCAGAGCTTAAAGAAACAAAGTCGTCACTACCACTGATAGTGCGCTTTTGAAAGTTTTCGATGTCACCTAATGATTCTAGTGAACCATTAAGCTCTTCTAAAGAGGCTTTTAGGGTACCTACTGCAGATATATCAGTAGTAAAGTTTGCTTGTTGTTTAGTTACTCGAGCTTGGTAAGGGCTTTTTTCAGCATTCACTAAAGCAGTTACAATTTCATTAACTTGAAGCCCTGAACCTATACCTGTAAATGAAATAGCCATAATACTTACCCTCTTAAAAATTTGCTCAAACTAAACTTTAAAATCAACCAATACGCCGGTGGCTTCTGCTAATTTAGCAACAATTCCTAACACTTCTTCTGAGGGATATTGCTTAACTAAATCACCACTTTCTTTATCAATCACCTTAATAACATTACGGCCAGAATCCTCATCCACTTTAAACTGTAGACTACGGTTCATTTCGCCCATAAAGTCCTGCAATTGCTGTACCACCTTCTCTAGTTTTTCAGGTGATAACTCTGTTTCAGAAACTTCACTATTACTTGCAGTGGTGGTGATGGGTGTATTCTTTTGTTCATCAGCGTTTTGCTTAACTTGTGATGGGGTTTGGTAACTTGAGGTAACCTCACCTTTTTGCGCTGAGCTGATATTTAGATTTAAACTTTGCGTTTCCATAATTCGCTCCTACTATAAAGCGATATAAAGCTTTATACCTATACAAGAAAGGAAGGGTTGCCCCTTCCTTAGTAGTTAAGTATAGAGCTTATTGTTAAATTAACCTAATAAGCTAAGTGCTGCCTGTGGTAACTGGTTAGACTGAGCTAAGATTGTTGTACCAGCCTGTTGCATAATCTGGTTCTTAGTTAGTTTAGCTGTTTCTGCAGCATAATCTGTATCTTCGATACGACTTTTAGAAGCCGACACGTTTTCTGATACGTTTGCAAGGTTAGCAATGGTAAAACCAAAACGGTTTTGTACCGCACCTAAGTCTGCGCGTTGTGCATCAATTTGCGCAAGCGCCGCATCAATTGTTTGAATTGCATCTTGTGCACCTTGACTTGTTGCCCCAGAAATATCAATACTTTCAACTGATGTCAAAGAACTTGTAGAACCACTAAACAACTCAGTCTCATCGGCAGTTCCATCATTAGAAATACCAATTTTGTTCGGTGATGATAAGTTTATTTCTGATGTTTTTGAAGCCGTTGCTGTAGATGCAGTTACTCCATCAAATGTTAAACCACCAGCTGGAGTACCTGCATCCATAACAGATTCAATACCATCAACACCCGTTGCTTTTAGCGTAATCGTTCCAGCATCAGAGTCATAAACTGCATCGTAACCATCGGCAACCATATCTTCAGCTAAGCGAGACATCTCACCACCATACGTTCCTAAATCATAGTTGTCATCGCCAACATTAATCGTAGCGTTATCTGTATTAGTGATACCAGCAATAGTCACTTCTAAACGAGCTTCAGCAACTACGCCTGTAGCAGCAGCATTTATTTTTGCTGCAGCACCATCAGCACCATCATCAGCTAAGAGTGCAACATCGACACCATTAATATTAAGCGTACCTGCTGTTATAGCTTCATTTGTAGCCATGTCACCAGCTGCAGCAGCTGCGCCAAATACAGAACCAGCACCATCAATTTCATTTGCACCAATCGCATCTGCTGATACATCACGCAAAGTTACGTTGATTGTTTCGTTGGCGTTTGAACCTACTTGGAATTGTTTAGTACCGAACGAACCATCTAGTAAGCTTGTACCACCAAATTTAGTCGTTTCAGCGATACGAGTAAGCTCTTGCTGTAATGCGCCAACTTCTTTTTGTAGTGCTGCACGAGCGTTAGCATCGTTTGAACCATTAGCTGATTGTAGAGATAGATCACGCATACGTTGTAAGATGTTTGATGACTCTTGCATCGCACCCTCAGCAGTTTGCGACATTGAGATACCATCGTTAGCGTTACGCTGAGCAACACCTAAACCATTAATTTGTGAAGAAAGACGGTTAGCAATTTGTAGACCTGCCGCATCATCTTTCGCGCTATTGATTTTCATACCAGATGAAAGGCGTTGCATTGATGTACCTAACGCATCGCTAGATTTTGATAAATTTCTTTGTGCATTTAGTGATGCAACGTTAGTATTTACTGATAAAGCCATGTTATAACTCCTGATTACTTTCGTAATGTAACTAATTGATTTTAACCAAGAGCCATCACAATAAAAATCTGTTCAAGCTCCGTTCTAATTAAGTTAACGGCCGTTATAAAATTACCTTTAGCTTTTTTTTAAAAAAAATAATAAAAACTTTTAGTTGATTGAAATACAAACAAAAAAGCCAAGCAATATCGCTTGGCTCTTTTATAGTTAGCGGGTATTAGCCACCTAAAAGACTTAATGCGGCCTGTGGTAACTGGTTTGCCTGAGACAAAATAGTAGTACCGGCTTGTTGCATGATTTGGTTTTTAGTTAACGTTGCGGTTTCAAGCGCGTAATCGGTATCTTGAATACGGCTACGCGAAGCTGACACGTTTTCAGATACGTTAGCAAGGTTGGCAATGGTAAAGCCAAAACGGTTTTGCACCGCACCTAAATCGGCACGCTGAGTATCTATTTGTGCCAATGCAGCATCAATTGTTTGAATTGCCGATTGAGCCCCCTCACTAGTTGTACCACTAATATCTATCGCTTCAACCGATGATAACTCACTCAATGCACCATTAAACATCTCTAGTTCATTCGCTGAACCATCATTTGAAATACCAATTTTATTCGGTGATGACAAATTAATTTCTGACGTTTTTGAAGCCGCCGCTGTAGCTGCAGCAGTTCCGTCAAATGTTAATCCACCAGCTGGAGTACCTGCATCCATAACAGATTCGATACCATCAACACCCGTTGCTTTTAGCGTAATCGTTCCAGCATCAGAGTCATAAACTGCATCATAACCATCAGCAACCATATCTTCAGCTAAACGAGCCATTTCGCCACCATATGTGCCTAAATCATAGTTATCATCACCAATATTAATTGTTGCATTATCAAGGTTTGTTATTCCACCAATAACTACCTCTAAGCGAGCCTCGGCTGTAACGCCTGACGCGGCTGAATTAATCTTATTAGCAACCCCATCGGCGCCATCATTGGCCCCGAAAGCAACATCAGTACCATTAATATTTAGTGAACCAGCAGCGACAACTTCGTTAGCGGCCATACTGCCTGCGGCAACTACACCAAATACAGTACCAGGCCCATCAATTTCATTAGAACCAATAGCATCGGCAGCAACATTACGTAAACTAACATTAATGGTTTCATTGGCATTAGCACCTACCTGGAACTGCTTAGTACCAAATGTACCATCAAGTAAGTTGGTTCCACCAAATTTGGTGGTGTCTGCAATTCGAGTAAGCTCTTGTTGCAGGGCTGCTACTTCTTTTTGCAGGGATGCACGGTCAACAGCACTGTTTGAGCCATTCGCTGATTGCAGTGATAAGTCACGCATACGTTGCAGAATGTTTGCAGACTCTTGCATCGCACCCTCAGCAGTTTGCGCCATTGAAATACCATCGTTGGCATTACGCTGAGCAACCGTTAGGCCATTTACCTGAGACGTTAGTCGGTTGGCAATTTGTAAACCTGCAGCATCGTCTTTTGCGCTATTAATACGCAAACCAGATGATAGTCTCTGCATTGAGGTTTCAAGTGCCATGCTAGATTTAGATAGATTGCGTTGCCCATTAAGTGATGCAACATTTGTATTTACGCTTAAAGCCATTTTACCATCTCCTAGTTTCAATCAGAATGTGGTTCAAAATATTTAAGCAAAAACCACACTTTCTATAACTAGCTAAATGCATTAGTTGTGCCAATTAACAAAAAAAAGTTAAAATACTGTTTTATAACAACTAAATTTGATTTATTACGGCTTTAAATTGAGGGCTAGCGTTTTTTTGACAGAAGAGAAAAAGGGGTGACAGTTTTTTGCCGCCTTGTTAAGGCAAGTTATTACCTATTTTTCTTTAAGTAATAACCTGCCTTGGATGGTATTTATAAATAATCGAATAATGAAAGTTTAGCCAAGCGACCAAAAGTCGCCATCGATCTGTCTAAACCTGCCTCCTGTTTAGCGAGTTCACTAATGGCTGCAGCAGGATCAATTTCAATTAAGCTCGCTCTGTTGTCTTGATTATTAATATCTAGAGCACTGTTTGAATCGGTCACACGCTCCACCACGTTCATACGCCCACCTAGGCCAGCCTGAGTAAACACAATTTGCTCACTGGCATTTTTAAGCTGAATTAACCCATCCGATAACGCTTGGTTAATTTGCGCTCCATCAAGTTGTTCGTCATTTAGACTAGTGATCAGATCTTCAAGCGTATTAAGCACATTTTCTTTACCTGGCTTTTCAAGGGTGAAATCAAGTTGGCCGGGTGCTACACCTTCAAGTTGAATTTCCATGCCTGCAAACTCAATCGGCTCATCAGTTACTTCACCAGTAACAGGTGGTACAAGAGGATTACCATCACGTAATATTTCATACTGATCAGGCGCTGAAGGCGTTGCACCAGGGATAACATTAACGTTATAGGTATTGATCGTTGGAGAAATAAGCGGATCTGGGTCTGAGTTATAATTATCTTTATGAAAGCGATCAAACTCGCCTTGGTTTTCAACATAAACAGTCCCTGCGGTAATGCCGCCTGATGGCGCTCCATCATTCGACACCACATCAAGACGTGCATCAACTCGTTCAAATACATTAAAACCATTATCACTTGATTTGATCTCAACCCCTTTTGCGATCGTCACTTCATGCTGGCCTTGATCGCCTTGGTATTCGTATTTGCCATTAGTGCTATTAAATGTATAGGTTTGAATATCGTCTTGATAGCCAGAGAATAGGTATTTCCCCCCTTCTGATTGACTATTCATTAAGTTAAGCAGCGATTTTTGCAATTCTTTTAGTTCACTGGCAACTGAAGCCAAATCACTTTGACCTAACGAACCATTGCCCGCTCGTATGGTTAGCATTTGCGCCTCTAAAATAGTGTCGTTCATACCTTTAAGTATGCTTTCTTCGGTTGATAAGCGACCATTTAGCTGCTTTATATTTTTAGTTAACTGCTCATTGGTTTCTATTTTATTGGTGTACAACATCCCTTGCGATATAGCAGCTGGGTTTTCAGAGGTACTCAAATACTTTTGACCTGTGTTTGCTCGCTCTAAAGCGCCTGCAACGCCCTGTTGATTATCTAAAATTTTATTAATTTGACTTTGATACATTAAATTATTTGATAAACGCATAATTACCTCGCCGCACTCAATAAGGTGTCAAAAATAGCTCTCGCTGCAGTTAATACTTGTGCAGAAGCAGCATAAGATTGCTGGAAACGCAGCAAATTAGCCGCCTCTTCATCTAAGTTTACGCCCGATAACGATTCGTACCAGGCTTCTGATTGTTGTGCTAAAGCATCAAATGCAGCACCATTGGTTTTTGCTTGACTGGTTACTACACCAACATCGGTTACTAACCCAGCATAGGCCTGATTCAATGTTTTATGATTATCAGCTGAGGCGCTCGCTACTACATTTTGACGTACTAAATCGGTGTTTTGTAAGTCAGCAAGTTTTTGACCGTTGCGGTTATCATCAAAACCACCTTCATTAAATTCTAAATTAAAGGTATCTCCCGTTGCTGGTACGCCTTCAATATTAAAATCAAAGCCATAACCATCGTATGGTGCCCCGGCTTGAGCGAGTATATTGTTAGCAGGCGGTGTAACCGTAAACGTAGTTGTACCATTACCATCAGTAAGTTGATATTCATTAGCATTGGCTGTTTTAACAATGCTAATAGGGCCATTTGCTAAATCCAAAGGATTACTAAAACTACCCGTGGTTACATCGGTGACATTACCCGGTGAAATACTGCCTGTGCCTGTATTATCTAGGCCGTCAGCTGTTCTAATTGGAGAGGCTAAGGCAATGTCTTCGCCTCGACCTGTTGTCAGCGATATATTACCTGCCGCGCCACTATTAAGTTTTACCTGAAATTGGTCACCGGCATTACCGGCTCCGGTTACGTTTAGCTCTAAACCAAACGACTCCCCACTGGTAATAGCGGCTGAATCGATAATGCCACTGGGTGGAATAGTTGCTAAAGAGGCTGTGCCTAAAGGTTCACCTTTATTATCAATAGGCTGAATACTTACTTCGTTAGGATTACCCGTATAAGTGATCACAAAGTCACTTGCTGGCAGTTCACTGCCTTTACCTGCTTCAATGGTTGCCTTTATTGCCGCTGTACCTGTATTCGCTTGGTATGCGTAACCACTCACTGTTGGGATATTAAAAATATCGCCTCCAAGCTCGCCATTTGCATCCATACCTAAACGATTTTGCTGATTAAACGAATCAGCAAGTGCTATCCCCATCTGGCCTATTTGATTTTGAGCAGGCACCAAAATATCGTCTCTAAACGCTAATAAACCGCCAATTTTACCTTTGAGTTTAGTAGGGTCTATATCTAGTGGCACAGCCTTACCGCCATTTACATCTAGGCGTAATTCTTTAAAGCTTGTATCTGGGTCGCCACTAATCGAAAATAAATTAAATGAGCCATTTTGCATAACAACGGCTTCGCCTGTGCCCATAAACACTTGTTTTTCGCCATTTGGGCCATCTAACGTTTCTATATCAATCAGTTTTGATAAATCACGTATTGCTTTATCACGTTCGTTATAAGCCGAACTCGCATCGGCTTCATTGTTAGTACCATGAACACCCGCTATCTCTTGATTCAACGAACTAATACTTTCAATAAGCGTATTAGCCTCTTCAGAAAAGATTTCTAATTGCTCATTAACAACCGCTTTTTGCTCAGAAACGATACCTGCAAGTCGATCCATTTGATCAATCAGGTTTTGCGCATCACTCATCACCAACGAACGCGCAACTGTTGATGAAGGTTGATTAAGAGCTTCTTGCACGTTATTAAACATTGAGTTGATACTAGTTGATAAGCTGTTTGATTTTTCTGAAAAAATTTGATCAACCCGACTCGCTTCACTAACAAATTGATCAAAAAAGCTTTTATTTGAAGTATCTCGGTTTAATTGCTTTTGCGCAAACTCATTCAATAACCGATACGTTTGACCACGGCCTACCTGATTATCAATCATGGTGGTAAATTCGGTGCGCTCACGTACATACCCTTCGGTATTAACATTTGCGATGTTTTTACTTGTCGTTTGCAATAACTCAGAGTTTGCTCTTATTCCTGAATTAGCAATATTTAATAAATTAAACGACATGTTACTCTACTCCCTGGCGGATCACGCTTGTGGCGATATTCTTCAATTCGTTACTGTTCAGCACTCTTTTTATTTTGTCTGCATAGTTAGGATCGGTTGCATAACCAGCTTGCTGTAAAGAGTCTAAAAATTTATGCGGCTTTGCCGTATTGTTTAATGCATCTTGATAGCGTGGGTTCTGTGTTAAAAAATCCACAAAATCATTCACGCTATCTTTTATCGAATCATACGCTCTAAAGCTTGCTTGCTTTTTAACTGCAGCACCTTGCTCAAACTCTAAAGTGACTTTACTGGCCTTTTCACCCTGCCAACTTTTATCTGACTTAATATTGAATAAATTGTTTGAGCTATTACCATCACCTTTATTAATAATATGTTTACCCCAGCCAGTTTCTAATGCCGCTTGCGCGACCATAACCGCCGGATTTAAACCAATTTTTTTAGCCGCTGTTTTTGCGTGTTCCCACACGGTGCTTACAAATTCCTCAGCATTTTCAAATGTCTTAGGCGCTGTGTTTTGTTCGCTTTTTTCAGTTGAATCAACAAGCGGTACTTTTGCAGTGACCTTTTGATTTTCTTGATGAGGTAAGGTGCTACCCGCACGTTGATCACTAAAGAAATCAGACGTTGTGCGAAGTACAGAGCCCGGCATAAAGTTTTTTCCATCTGGCGATAGTTGCTGCACAATTAAATCTGCAAGTCCCAAAGAGCCATTTGATGAAAGCTCTGAGGCCATTTGTTGGTCGTGCATTTCTTCAAAAAACTTAACGCCACTAGCATTAAACGGGCTTTCTTTATCTTCAAAAGCCTCATTGGCTTTACGCATACTTTTAAGCAGCATTTGGGTGAATATAGCTTCAAATTGTGCCGCCGCTTTTTTTAACGCCGCTTTAGATGCATCGGTTGATGCATCACCGCTGTTTAAAGCATCTCGACGCAAAGAGTCTAAGTTGCCTAAATCAAAAAAGTTTTGCTTATCTAGATGATTTGTTTCCATCGGCTTTTTGACACAATAATTAATAATATCTAAAGCAATGCAATAATTGAGCCAGCGAGACTTTCAAGGGTAGGAGTAAGAAGGAATAAAAAGTAAAAAACACCGCAATAAAATTTTAAACGGTGTTTTTTAAAAGATTAAATTACAACAAGTTGACCATTAATTGCACCGGCTTCTTTTAGTGCTTCAAGAATAGCCATTAAATCACCCGGGGCAGCGCCAACTTCATTAATTGCACGTACTAAGTCATCAAGACTTACACCAGGGTCAAATACAAAAGCGCGTGAATCATCTTGATTAACATCAATAATACTTTGCTGAGTAACCACGGTTTCACCCTCTGCTAAAGGATTTGGCTGCGCTACATTTTGTTGTTCCGCAATCGTTACTGTTAAACCACCGTGGGTAATTGCCGCAGGTTGTAATTTTACATTTTTGCCAATAACAATGGTGCCAGTACGCGAATTAACAATTATTTTTGCCGAAGTATCCGCTGGTTTAAACTCTAAGTTTTCAAGAGTTGATAAGTACGATACGCGCTGCGAGGCATCACGTGGGGCAATAACGCGAATAGAGGCTGCATCGAGTGCTTGAGCGCTATTTGGACCAATTAAATCATTAATGGTTTTCTCTAAACGTTTCGCAGTAGTAAAATCAGGGCGGTTTAAATTAAAAGTAATATAGTCGTTTTGCATAAATGGGCTTTTAACAGCACGCTCAACGGTTGCACCATTTGGTACGCGTCCTACCGTTGGCGTATTAATAACAACGCGACTGCCATCAAGCCCCTCAGCACCTAGGCCACCTACAATTAAACTGCCTTGAGCGATGGCGTAAACATTACCATCAACCCCTTTTAAGAATGTTTGTAGTAATGTGCCACCGCGCAAGCTGCCTGCACTGCCAATCGATGATACGGTTATATCTATGGTTTGCCCTGGCTTTCTAAATGGAGGGAGTTCAGCATGAACAGCAACCGCTGCAACATTTTTAATTTTTGGCTTTAAACTAGAAGGTAACGTAATACCAAAACTATTGAGCATGCCTTTAAAGCTTTGCTCGGTAAAACGGCTTTGCTCACCGGTACCCGGTAAACCAACAACTAAGCCATAGCCCACTAATTGGTTTGAGCGCACCCCTTCGACCATAGACACATCTTTAATTCGCTCAGCACTGGCAGTAAATTGCCAGCCTAGTAGCACCATAAAACAAAAAACTTTAAAACCATTCATGTCGAATGTCCTCTAAAAGGGAAACAATGAGCTGCTAAAGAAACGCGTTAACCAACCCGGGCTTTGTGCCTCTTGAGTTTGACCCTTACCTGAATATTGAATACGTGCATTCGCAATTCGATTAGACTCAACAGTATTATCGGCATTGACATCTTGCGGACGCACTAACCCTTCTAAGCGAATAAATTCTTCACCGGTGTTTAACGTTAGCCATTTTTCACCGCGAATTACTAAATTACCATTTGGTAGTACTCGCATCACGTTAACCGAAATATCGCCAACTAAGCTGTTTGATTGATTTGATTTTGAGTCACCTTTAAATGAGGAGTCACTACCAATACCAAATTGAATACTATCGCCACCAATATTTACCGGTAAACCACCTAAGCCAATAACAGGGTCGAGGCTGGCATCAGTTTCTTTATCTGTTTCAGTTTTAGCTGCTTTAGTCGCTTGGGTCGACTCTTGTAATTTAACAGTAATGATATCGCCTGTTCGCAGTGCTTTTTTATCGGCATATAGGTCATTCGATAATTGTGTACTGAACAAAGAGCCGGTTGCGACTACTGGCTCCATATTAGGCTCTGGATACATAGGTGCATAATAGGGATCATCTTGTACTACCTCATTATTTTGTGTAGCTACACAACCACTTAATAGTAAAGTCCCTACTGTAAATAACATAACATTACGCATACAACCCCCCAAAACTATAACTGTTGATTGATATAACTCATCATTTCATCAACGGCTGAGATCACTTTTGAGTTCATCTCATAAACGCGCTGCGTTTCAATCAAATTAACTAATTCTTCGGTCACATTTACATTTGATGTTTCAAGTGAACCTTGAATAATCGTGCCTAAACCTTCAACACCTGGGTTACCTTGAACAGGCGCACCGCTTACCGCGGTTTCGGTATATAAGTTTTGACCTATAGGTTCAAGGCCCGACGGATTAATAAAATCACTAATCGTGATCTGACCAATAACCACGTTTTCGGCCTGACCTTTAACGCGAACTGACACTTCACCGTCTTGAGATACGGTGATCGACTGTGCATCGTCAGGTACATTCATTTCAGGCTGAACAACATAACCAGCACCCGAGGTGACAACACGCCCGTCGCCGTCGGTAGTAAACTGGCCGTTACGCGAATAAGCAATATTGCCATCTGGTTGCAGTACTTCAAAAAAACCAGGGCCTGAAATCATCCAATCTAATGAATTTTCAGTAGTGAGCATATTACCTTGCGAAAAGTTTTTTTGGTTAGCCACTACCTTAGTACCCGCACCAAGCATTAAGCCTGACGGCATTTCGGTGTCTTGCGATGAGCGACCGCCTGGTTGATTAATATTTTGGTAAAGCAAGTCTTCAAAAATAGCGCGGCTTTTTTTGTAACCCACTGTACTGGCGTTCGCTAAGTTATTTGATATAACCGATATATCAGTTTGTTGAGCGTCAAGCCCTGTTTTACTTATCCATAATGCTGGATTCATAATAATATCCTCACGTTAAAGTTAAACGATGCGCATCAGCTGTTCTTGACGTTCGTCAATCTCTTCAGCTGTTTTCATCAGTTTTACTTGTAATTCAAATTGGCGTTGGTGACTGATCATATCGACCATTTCATGCACAGGATTTACATTCGATTTTTCTAATGTGCCACCTAATACTTGTACATTGGCTGATGTTTCAACTATTTGGCCTGGTTTAGCTCTAAATAAGCCATCGTTGCCCTTCTCGAGCGTGGCGTTGTTTGCATCAACCACTTTTAGCCGATCAACTTCTTCTAAAAAGTTAGCCGGTGCACCTTGAGGGCGAACTTGAATAGTGCCATCTTTACTAAATTCAATTTTTTCAATCGGTACAGGTAATATGACTGGCCCACCTTCGCCAATAACTTGACGACCGTCGCTGGTAGTTAACATACCTTCAGCTGTTATATTTAACGAACCTACTTTTGTATAGGCTTCATTACCAGAGGCATCCTGAACACTCAGCCAGGCGTTATCACTCATAGCAATATCAAGGCTGCGACCTGTTTCCACAATACCGCCCGATGTCATGTTTGATCCTGGGCGCTCTTGCATTGCAAAAACACGAGTCGGCAAACCTTCACCGAAAGCCTGCATTGATCGCGCTTGCGCAAAATCAGATTTAAACCCAGTGGTATTCGCATTTGCCAAATTATTGGCTTTAAGAGCAAGCCCCTGCATGCTTTGTTTAGCGCCAGATGCGGCTATGTAGACCATTTTATCCATAACATCGACTCATTAAGAAATCTATATATGGGTAAATGCAATATAAGTGCCAAATTAAATTAAAGCATAAATAAGATTTTAAGGAGGAATAAAAAAGGCTGCATTAAGCAGCCTTTAGAATCAAAACCTGATTATCGGATCTGTAAGATATTTTGTTGTAATGTTGAATTCACTTCAAGTGCGCGAGAGTTTGCTTGGAAATTACGTTGTGCACTAATCAAATCAACAAGCTCATTGGTTAAATTAACATTAGATTGCTCAAGAGCCGTTGAGTTAATTGACCCCAAAGTCCCTGAATTAGGCTCACCTGCAATTGGCTCCCCTGACGTTAAGCTTTTCTTCCACGCGGTATCTCCAACCTGTTGCAGGCCTTGAGAGTTTGAAAAGCGCACCAGAGCTACTTGGCCTAAAAAGGTTGAGTCACCATTACTATATGACGCTACAACTTTACCATCTGCGCCAATTTCAATACCAGCTAAACGCCCAACTGTTGCACCATCTTGCTCAAGCGCTTTTACTTCAAAGTTACTCGCAAATTGTGTTGGCAATTTTTTATCAGTACCAGCTTCATCGCGCCAATTTAACTCAACGCCTGTATCTGGAAAAGAAGCACCATTTGTTAACAATGACGATAAACCAGTCGTTGCTGTTGCTGGTAATACAATTTCATCAAACGTTCTAGGGTCGATATTAGGTGCTCCATTTGTTGTACTTGGCACACCATTGGAATCAAAACCCATAGTAACTGTTGGTACATATGGAGCTGCAGCTTGTTCACCACCTGTTGCTGGATCAATAACCTTACTGTCTAGTGTTGTGTAAACCTGCCACTCATTTGGATTAGTCACTGGGTCAGATTTTGCAAAAAAGTATTGCAAAACATGTGGTTCACCTAACGAATCATAAATCGTCGTAGAAGTAGACGAGTTGTATGTTGTCCTATCTTCTGGGTCAAAAGCAACCCCAGGGGCATCTGCCGTCGAGTTCAAGTTGAATGATGAGTAAACATTTGTAGTTGATCTAGGCGAACCTGACGAATCAGGGATTTGTATTGCAGAGGAAGTACTTAAACTAACTGAAGTTGTATCACCTGTTGATGCGTCCACAGGGAACCCCTGTAAATAGTTACCCTTTGCATCAACAACAAAGTTATCTTTGTTGAGTTTAAACGCGCCTGCACGCGTATAAGTAAAGTCTTGCGCACCAAGATCATTTGACATCGCAAAATAACCTTCACCCGTAATCGCTAAATCCAATGAGTTCTGGGTGAACTTTAATGAACCTTGATGAAATTGCTGTGCAACCATAGTGGTTTGCACACCATCACCGTTTTTAGTTTTATTTGCGCTAAATACAGATGATGCATATACATCAGCAAACTCAGCCCGAGATTCTTTAAAACCCGTGGTATTTACGTTAGCAATGTTATTGGCGGTAACGTCTAAATCTTTTTGTGCGGCAGCAAGGCCTGTTAATGCAATATTGAAGCTCATAATTAACCTCTAACCTGAAATGTTTAGTCTATTGACTAAAAAATATATAAAATCTATTACGCGATTTCTGCGACATCAGTCAGCCTAACCGCACCTTCTCTGGTGTTAATAATAATGCCGCTTGAACCATTAATATTAACACTCTCAATATTTTTGAATGTAGCTAATGGGAGGCTTGAAAATTCCCCATTTGTACTACCTTCGGCCGCTACATTGTATTCACCAGGAGGTAGACGCTCACCGTCTTCATTGGTACCATCCCATGCAAAGCGGATAGCTCCTGCAGGCTGAGTGCCTAAATCTATAGTTTTAACCAATTGCCCTGATGCGTCTTCAATGCGAATCATTAAACTATCGACTGGCTTTTCAGCTACAACAGAACCTCTTGATTCACCCGACTCATTAAGCTCCAGGGTATCCGACTCCAACAAAGCTTGTTTGCCTACCAGTGTTGATGCTTGCAATGCCGAATTTGATGTCATCGACGCGGCTAAAGACTCAAAGTTAGAGTTTAAATTTGATATTCCTTCAGCCATGGTAAAGTTTGTCATTTGTGCAATCATCTGATCGTTATCAGCTGGTTTGCTGGGATCTTGATATGACAACTGCTGTGTTAACAACGAAAAGAAATCTTCTTGGGTTAACGCATCACTGTCTTCTTTTTGTGGCACTTGCTTATCTTGCCAACGTAAAGAGTCCATGTAGGATGAAGAAGTACTAATATCGTTACTCATGAGCTACCCTCAGTTACCGCTGACCTAACAGCAGTGTTTTACTTAACATTTGCTTAGCTGCATCAGCAACTTGAACATTTGTCTGATAAGAGCGAGACGCAGAAATCATATTTGCCATCTCCTCAACAACATTCACGTTGGGTTTATAAATGTAACCATTTTCATCCGCACTCGGGTGGTTTGGGTTATATTCAATTTGTAGTGGTTTATCACTCTCAACCACTCCTAACACTTTCACACCAACGGCAGAGCCCTGTGGATTGCTTGCTGACGCTGACGCTTTTGTTAGCTCCGCAGCAAATACAGGTTGTCGCGCTCGGTACGTTTCATTTTGTGAAGAGCTAATTGTATTGGCATTAGAGATATTACTTGCGGTGGTATTTAATCGCACGTTTTGCGCGCTCATACCCGAACCTGCAATATCAAACACATTATATAAACTCATAATTAGGCTCCTTGACTACCGAGGGCTTTTTTCAGGCCTTTAAATTTACCATTAAGAAACTGGACACTGGCCTGATACTCCATAGCATTCTGTGTATACAAGTTCCGTTCCACTTGTATATCAACAGAGTTACCATCACCTGTATCTGTTTGATTTGGCGTACGAAATAATTCATTCCCACCTACACTACGGGTACCACCGGCAATGTGTTTTTCGTTGGTTCTTACCATCGTATTGCCGCTTAGTTGGTTAGACTTTGCCGTTTTTAATGCTGAGGCAAAGTCGATATCTTTTGCTTTATAGCCGGGCGTATCAGCATTTGCGATATTAGTAGCGAGCATTTCTGCTCTTTGCGAACGGATCAACATCGCATGCGGATGCACGCCTAATGCTTTATCAAAACTGATAGCCATAACTATCTCCAAAAAATTGACTTAGTACCAATAAAGCAATAAGTAAGCCAGCAATGAAAATAGTGACGATAAAAACAAAAAACGACGCTATAGCGCCGTTTTTAGGAGGGGGGGGTGTAAACGGTAGTTATTTTTTTTGATAAATAATCCCGGGGTTACAACGCACCATATCAAATTCGGTACTCAAACCAGACATAGATTCCGACGCACCTAAAAATAAATACCCCTTAGGGTTAAGTGCTTGAGAAAATTGTGCAATTATTTTGGCTTTCACCTCAGGTGAAAAATAAATTAAAACATTACGGCAAAATATAATATCGAACTTACCCATCAAAGCGTACGAGTCGAGTAAATTTAAATGCCTAAAGCTCACTTGCTTTTTCAATGAGTCAACCACTTGTGCCATACCATTGCCACTATCTTTAAAAAACTTCTTACGACGCTCAGCAGATAGCCCGCGAGCCAGTGCCAATGCATCATATTCGGCGTGTTTACACATATCCAGCATGGTATTTGAGATGTCAGTACCCACTATTTGTGCACCCATTTTTAAAACACCAGGACTACTTGATTGAAACTCAGCAACCGACATAGCAATTGAATAAGGTTCTTGCCCTGAAGAGCTCGCAGCAGACCATATTTTTAATGGCCTATTTAACGCTTTAAATTCAGGGAATAATCTGGTTTTGAGCAACTCAAATGGGTATTGATCTCTAAACCACAATGTTTCGTTGGTTGTCATGGCATCAACAACAGCAGCGCGCAATTGACGCTCATGCACGCCAAGTGTTTTGCTAACCAGTTCAGATAACGATTCAACATTAAATCGAGACATTAATGGTGCCAAGCGACTTTTAACCAAATACTGCTTATTTTCACCTAAAACAATACCGCACTGTTGTTCTAAAAATAAGCGAAATTGATCGTATTCTGTTTGCTGCAAATCTTTATTAGTCAAATCAATAACACCTATGTTTATTAATCACAATGAACCCACTTATTAACGGCTGTAGCAAGCTCGTCTGGATTAAATTTTGCAATAAAATCGTCAGCCCCTACTTTTTCAATCATTGCTTGGTTGAACACACCACTTAACGATGTGTGTAAAATAACATGCAATGGTGCAAGTTTGGGATCTGCTTTAATTTCTGCAGTGAGCGTATAACCATCCATTTCTGGCATTTCTACATCTGAAATAAGTAACCCTACTCGCTCTGTAATATCGTTAACACAATCAAGCTCTGCAATTTCTTTTAGTCTTATTAAAGCTTCTTTACCATTTTTAGCAAGTTCAGTAGTTACACCTAAAGGTTCTAACGCTCGTTTAACCTGATTTCGTGCCACGGCCGAATCATCGGCAATAAATACAATTCTTTCGCCTAAGTCTTTTTGTATATTACCTTGCGAGGCAACATCATCACTCACGGTAGTATTGACAGGACAAATTTCGTTTAGGATCTTTTCTACGTCGAGTATTTCAACCAGCTCATTTTCAATTTCAGTCACGGCAGTTAAATAAGAATAGCGGCCCGCTCCTGATGGCGGTGGCATTATTTTTTCCCAGTTCATATTAACAATCCGCTCAACACCACCAACTAAAAAGCCCTGCACTGTACGGTTATATTCTGCAATAATAATAAAGCCATCTTCTATGCTTTTAATAGGACGACCACCTACTGCCATTGATAAGTCAATTACCGAGATTGTTTGGCCACGGATATGTGCTACACCACGAATGTAAGCGTTAGATTTTGGCATGCTGGTTAATGGTGGGCATTGAAGAACTTCTCTTACCTTAAACACATTAATGCCAAAGCGCTGACGTCCGTTAAGCTTAAATAACAATAACTCTAAGCGGTTTTGCCCAACCAACTGAGTACGTTGGTTTACTGAGTCTAAAATACCGGCCATTTAAATCTCCTAAGAAAACAAATATAAGGAACGATAATTGCTTTCAATTAATAAAGCGTCATAACACAACGGGGGCGTCTAAATTCTGACGCAAAATATTTATACCCTGTTTGCAACCATAAGCATAGTCGAAACATTATGAGTTTGTTAAAAAAAACCAGAAGATACAGTGTTTTTTATTTTCTTGCTAGCCTCTGCTTCACTTTGCCACTGAAGGCTCAAGTATTTAGTAAAGAATCACTACAGGAAATGGCTGTATCTTATGTTGCTCAAAAAGCAGTAACTACAAATGACAACAAAATACAGTTTAGCGCGTTACCGCTAGATACCCGCATACCCGATCGCCAGTGTAACTCTGAGCTAGAGCTAGTAACGCCAAGTGAGCCCCCATTTAATCGTCAGGTCACCATTCAAATAAAATGTAACGATAGTGACAACTGGGCACAATACGTTCATGTCAGAATCACTGAATCAGCACCTGTTGTAGTTGCTACTACCAATTTAGCACGAGGTGAAGTGATTACTCCATCCCATTTAAGTATTGATATGCGCCCTGCGCACTTTATACGTGTTCAGTATCTTGATGATCCTGCGCAACTTATTGGTAGCCGCAGTAAACGTAATATTCGTGAAGGTATGCCTGTACTACTCAATCAAATTTGTATGGTTTGCAAAGGCGACTCTGTCAATATTTTTGCCAATATTAAAGGGTTAAGAGTAAAAACCACGGGTGTTGCATTAGAGGATGGAACCTTAGGTGAACAAGTACGAGTTGAAAACAAAAAAACAGGTAAAGTTTTAAATGCGCGAGTAGATGGTGTAGAGTCTGTGCAGGTAAATATTTAATGTAAATTTATGCTAAAGTATCTTTAGTAAATGCCGATATAAAGGCATCAGTTGGGTAATAAACGGGTTTTTATCATGGTCGGTCAAGTAAACAAATCAAATCAACAGCCTGGTGTTTTAACAAACACTCAACAGCAAAAAGTTGATTTAAAAAGAGATAATGCAAATACACAAGCTGCGCAAACGCCTTCACCTAAAGCTGCAAGCGATTCGGTGAGCTTAACACCGCAGGCCAAGCAATTAAAATCTTTACAAGAAAAAGCAGAGCAGTCTTCTGGTTTTGACAGCAACAAAGTTGCTGAGCTTAAAAAAGCGATTACCGAAGGCAAGTATCAAATAGACAGTGAGAAACTTGCCAAAAATTTAGCAGACTTCGAGTTTAATGTTTATGGCTGATCACAATAGTTTAATTACGATTAAACTAAACGAACAAATAAATTGTTTAACAACCTTGAGTGAGCTTCTTACTCAAGAACTTGATGCTATTGCCTCACGAAGAGGCGAAGGTTTAAAAGAAATTGCCCAACAAAAAATGTCTTTTTTAACCAGCATAAGCACCCTAGATAAAGAACTCAGTAAACTGATTGCCAGTAATGATCAGCAAACAGATGAAAACGCTGACTTAATAAAGCTAACTCGAGAAAAGCTTGAGCAATGTCAAAAACAAAATGAAGTTAACGCTCATGCAGCGCACCAGGCGCAGTTAAGTGTAAAGCAATTAAAGGGTATTTTAATTGGCGCACCTTCGTCTATGACCTACGATCAAGCCGGTAGCGTAGTTAATACTGACAACAGCATTGTGCGTAACCTAAAAGCCTAAAGAATACTCATAAAAAAACGCCTAAACGATTATTCGTTTAGGCGTTTTTTTATGAGTAATAATTTGTCGGTTAGTAATAACTTGTCGCTTAGTAATAAGTGACTTTTTTCACTTCCCGTGGTTTTATCTCACCTATGTACAAGTCGTGTACGCGCTTCATATTAAGCTCAAGCTCAGTAATATACATATCATTAACGGCATAGGTTTTTATAATTTGCGCGCCTTTTATAATACCTTGCACTTTACTCTGTAAATAATCATCTTGGGCAACAGAGCCTGCGACGGTTGTGCCTGCGGTAATTTTTTGCCCGTACACTTGTTCCGTTAGTTCGCGGTATGCTTCTAGCTTGGAGGCTTTAATTGCCATAAGCTGTTTTTGAGTGTCATTACTTCCCGACTGCAAACTAATGGGCGCGTACCCTATTGCTTTTAATACAGGGTAATTATTTGGCTCAACATATTTATATTCAACGTGCTTATCAAATATATTGCTACAACCGCTTAACGTTAAGCAGCCTAATGTGATCATTAATGGCATTACTCGCATCATACAGGGCCTTTAAAAACTAATTAAACTCAGTTATGCACGTTTAATGCCAGTGATACCTATATTCTGTAACAACAAATAATAGTGGTACATTACTTGCTGAGACTCATTAACGCTAACGTTTAATTGGAGTAAGAGTATGAAGTCGTTTTTAAAAGCAGTATTGGCAGGATTAAGCACCACTGCTGTATTAACGTTTTCACCTTTTACCCACGCTCAGTGGTATGAGTCTACAGGCCATGCGGTTATTCAAAATAGCGACATTCCCGGTGCAAAGGCCGCTGCAATAAAAGATGCGATTACCCAAGCCCTTGTATTCTCTGGTGCGCGGGTGAGCTCGGTGCAAACACTTGTTGATGGTGTTTTAACCCAAGATCAGCTAAAAATAAGTAGCCAAGGCGAAATTCAAAAAATAGAGCTCGTTAGCGAAAACCGCAGCAGTGATGAGTTTGCAATTACCTTACGCTTAGATATCTTTGCGCAAACAGAGCAATGTCCACAAAGTAACTTTAATAAGTTTATAGCTGTCACGCAAAGCCAATTAACAAATCGTGAACAAGCGAGAATGGGTCAAATATTTGACATTAACAAAGCAGTCAGTAAAAACATTTATACCTCGTTGCAAAAATCAAAAATGAGTGCAATACCCGTTGCCTATTTCAACAAAGCTATAAAGGTTGATACCTACTTTAATCAACAACATGACTACTCTAACAGCCAGTTAGAGGAAATTTCATCGCGCAGTAACGCACAATATGTGCTACTGAGCCAAATTACCAGTTTATCCACCAGCGATAAACTCAATAGCGACTATGCATTTTGGCAAGATGAAAGCTATCAGCGTCACTACCGAATAGAGTTTAGTTTATTTAATGGCACTACTTATGAACCCTTGTGGCAACAAAGCTATCAAAGCCAAGCTATCTGGCCATTTGAAAAAACAGCTATTATTGATGTAAACAGTAATCGTTTTTGGCAGTCACCTTTTGGTCAAAGTATTAGTGAGATAAACCAAACCCTAAGTTACGATTTGCAAGCAGCCATGGCGTGCCTACCCACCCAAGGCAAAATTTTGCACATGGAAAATAATAAACTCGTCATTAACTTAGGAAAGGCACATGGCTTAGAAAAAGGCCAACAACTGAGTATTGCTCATCATAATTATTTAACAGACGCGCAAGGCAACACCATGCCGCATACTATAACCACTTTGAACCGTATTCGTGTAGAGCAGCTATATCAGCATAGCGCCATTGCCGTCAGTATTAATGATCAGCCTTTACCGGGCGTACAAATTAACGATATTGTGGAAGTTGCAACGCCCTAAAGTGCTTGGGTTAGCTTAACTTTTAAATTATCGTGAGCGCTTAACCAATCTGCTAACTGCTCAACCCCAGATAAATGCGGGTAGTGCTTTCGACAGGCCAATACAATATTACGTTGCTGATTAGGAAAAATAGGCAAATAATGAATTCCCTCTCGGGGGATTGCAGCAAGTTTTGGCACAAACGTAACCCCATCGTCCATCGCCACCAGCGCTAATAAGGTTTCTAAGCTATTACCTTGATACTGGCTAGAAACATCCACTCCTGCCGAAAAACAAAACTGCTGGGCTTGATCTTTAAAGCAATGGCCATCACTTAACATTAATAGGTTACTACCTTGAAGATCTTGCAGTGCTACCTTTTTATTTACAGCTAAAGCGTTATCAGCAGATACCGCAACTAAAAAGTCTTCTTTATATACATTAATCGTATGGTAATTTTTTAGCTCAGGCACATCCGCTAAAATTGCAAAATCCACCTCGCCACTGTCTAGCGCAGCTAAAATGGTAGAAGTTTGCATTTCAATAAACGAAAACTGACTTTGAGTAAATGCCGCTTTCATTGATGTAAGCAGTGTAGGTAGTAAATACGGGGCAATAGTAGGAATAATACCAATACTCAGCTTGCCCTGTAACGGTTGGTTAGAAGTAGCAGCCAGTTCTTTTAATATTTGAGTTTGTTCTAATATAAGAGTGATTTGTGTCAACAAACGTTCACCTTGGGTTGTTAAGGTAACGTGCTTAGTTGAACGGTCAAATAAGATAACCCCTAATTCTTGTTCTAGCTTTTTAATTTGCCCACTCAAGGTGGGCTGGCTTACAAAGCAAGCGTCGGCTGCTTTACGAAAATGTTTAAAATGCGCAACGGCTTTTACATATTCTAAATCTTTTAAGTTCATATTCACACTCAACCTGATAGCTTATGCCTATCAGTTTAATACAAACAAACGATTGGAACTATATTTAATTGTTCGCCATAATGGCTATCAACAAATCAAGAGGAACTAAAAACATGTTAAACAATATTGAAGGTCAAACAATCCCTAACGTTACATTTGCAACGCGTCAAAACGACGAATGGAAATCAGTAACTACTGATGACATTTTTAAAGGCAAAACAGTCGTTGTGTTTTCACTACCTGGTGCATTTACACCAACGTGTTCATCAACTCACCTACCACGCTACAACGAGTTAGCTGGTGTACTTAAACAAAATGGCGTTGACGACATTGTTTGTGTATCAGTAAACGATACCTTTGTAATGAACGCATGGGCTGAACATCAAGAAGCGCAAAACATTACCTTACTACCAGATGGTAACGGTGAATTTACTGACGGCATGGGTATGCTAGTTGATAAAAACGATTTAGGTTTTGGTAAGCGCAGCTGGAGATACTCTATGCTGGTTAAAGATGGCGTAGTAGAGAAAATGTTCATCGAGCCAGATTTACCAGGCGACCCGTTTGAAGTATCAGACGCCGACACTATGCTTGATTACATCAACCCAACTCAAGTAAAACCAGAGGCGGTTACTCTATTTACTAAGCCTGGCTGCCCTTTCTGTAAAAAAGCAAAAGAGCTACTTACAGCTAAAGGCTTTGCTTTTGAAGAAATCGTAATGGGTGCTGGCGCATCACTTACCAGCCTTAAAGCGGTATCGGGCCGTGAAACCGTACCACAAGTATTTATTGGCGGTAAGCACATTGGCGGCTCAGACGATTTAGAAAAATACTTTGCTTAATTAAGTAAATAAAACAGGGGCTGCAACGCCCCTGTTTATTAAAGGAAAAACACTATGAAAGAATTGCAAACCGACGTTGTTGTTATAGGTGCAGGTACTGCTGGTTTAAGTGCCTACCGTAATGCAAAACAATTTACTCAAAACGTACTTATGATTGAATCAGGCCCATACGGTACAACCTGCGCACGTGTTGGTTGCATGCCAAGTAAGTTATTGATTGCTGCAGCAGAAGCCGCGCACTCAATAGAAATGGCACCTGCCTTTGGAGTTCACAGCTCAAAACCGGTTATTGACGGTAAAGCCGTTATGGCACGAGTTAAAAGTGAGCGCGATCGCTTTGCAGGATTCGTAGTAGAGGCCGTAGATGAAATACCTAGCGAAGATAAAATTCGTGGCTATGCACAGTTTTTAGACGCCAACCGCGTGCAAATAGATGAGCACACCATTATCACTGCTAAACGCTTTGTAATAGCAACAGGTTCACGCCCATCTTACCCTGGCGTATTTAATAACTTTGGCGACCGACTGATTATTAATGACGATGTATTCGACTGGGATGATTTACCAGAATCAGTAGCCGTATTTGGCCCAGGCGTTATAGGCCTTGAAATTGGCCAAGCGTTGCATAGATTAGGGGTAAAGGTAAAACTCTTTGGTGTAGGTGGTGCCATAGGCCCATTAACCGACCCAGTAGTTAAAGATTACGCTAATACCGTATTCGCTGAAGAATTTTATGTTGATACCGACTCAAACGTTTCAGATATGAAACAAGTAGGTAATAAAGCAGAGCTAACCTATACCGACAAACAAGGTGTTAAACACACCGAGCAGTTTGACTATGTTCTGGCTGCAACCGGGCGAGTACCTAACACTGATAAACTAGGGTTAGAAAACACCGGCATAGAGCTTGATGAACGTGGCATACCACTCGCTGATGCCCACACTATGCAATGTGGCAACTCCCACATATTTATTGCTGGCGATGCTAGTAACATGATCCCTTTGCTTCACGAAGCATCCGATCAAGGAACAATCGCAGGGCAAAACGCAGGCCGCTACCCTCATGTACGTGCGGGTTTACGCCGCGCTAAAATTGCCGCTGTGTTTAGCGACCCACAAATAGCCATGGTTGGTGAAAGCTTTAAAGAAATTAGCCAACGATTAGGCAGCTGTGAGTGCTTTGAAATAGGCGAAGTCAGCTTTGAAAACCAAGGCCGTAGCCGCGTTATGCTAAAAAACAAAGGCCACATGCGTGTGTATGCCGAGCACGGCACCGGCTTATTTTTAGGTGCTGAATTTATTGGCCCTCAAGCAGAGCACATTGCTCATTTATTAGCATGGGCTGTACAAAACAAAATGACTGTACCACAAATGCTTGATATGCCTTTTTATCACCCTGTTATTGAAGAAGGCCTACGCACTGCACTACGTGATTTAAACGCTAAATTAAAATTTGGCCCAGACATTATTAACCATTGTATGGAATGTGGCCCAGGCGCATAACACATCACTAATACACACTTGCTACTCAAAGCCAAAACCATTGTTTTGGCTTTTTTTATGTTAAAAACTGGTATATAAAATGGAGTTTAAACTGCTACACTCAGATTAATAAACAAACAAAAATGGACCGAAAATGAGCAATAATAAATATAGACTTGTCACTCGAAGCGATTTTGACGGCCTAGTGTGTGCCGTATTACTTAAAGATTTAGATTTAATCGACGATATTTTATTTGTGCATCCAAAAGACATGCAAGACGGTAAAATAGCCATTACCAGCAACGACATTACCACTAACCTCCCCTATGTTGCCGGTTGTCATATTGCATTTGATCACCACTTGAGTGAAACCGTTCGTAACGAAAGCGATATTAAAAACCACATTATTGACCCAGATGCGCCCTCTGCAGCACGCGTTGTATACGACTATTATGGCGGTGCAGAGAAATTCCCTAATATTTCCACTGACATGATGGAAGCGGTCGATAAAGGGGACTCTGCACAATTTTCAAAAGACGAAATTTTAAACCCAACAGATTGGGTGCTGATGAACTTTATCATGGATGCGCGCACAGGGCTTGGCCGTTTTCGTGAATTCAAAATTTCTAATTACCAGTTAATGATGAAGTTAATTGACGCCTGTAAAGATCACAGCATAGAACAAATACTAGCAATGGAAGATGTTGCCGAGCGTGTTGCTTTATATCACGAGCACAACGCACAGGCTAAAGAGCAAATAGACCGCTGCTCATCAGTACACGACAACTTAGTGGTCCTTAATTTAACCGAAGAAGAAACCATTTACGCCACAAATCGCTTTGTTATTTATGCCATGTTCCCCGAGTGTAATATCTCAATTCATAAAATGTGGGGGCTTAAAAAGCAAAACGTGGTGTACGCCATTGGTAAATCAATCACCAACCGCAGCTCCAATACTAATGTTGGCGAGTTATGCCTTAAGTACGGTGGCGGCGGCCATTTAAATGCCGGTACTTGCCAAGTAGAAACTGACAAAGCTGAGCAGGTATTGAGCGAGCTGATTGCTACGATCACTAGTGATGGCTGAGTTATAGCCTCGGGGTTCGGGGTTCGGGGTTCGGGGTTCGGGGTTCGGGGTTCGATGATTATCATAGGTCCAAAAATAAAAAAGCCAAACAATATTATGTGTTTGGCTAAATACATGTTGCTTTGAACTAAGCGCCTGTAGTGCCTAGCTCGAAACAATAAATTAATCGCGGAAGTTTTTAAACTGAAATGGCTGACCTAAATCGGCAGTGCGTACAACTTGCATAGCAGCTTGTAAGTCATCACGCTTTTTACCCGTTACGCGTACTTCTTCGCCTTGAATAGCCGCTTGCACTTTTACTTTAGAATCTTTAATGGCTTTTACTACTTTTTTAGCCATATCTTTTTCGATACCCTGCTTTAGTGCAACGTTACGAAAAACATTTTTGCCTGCGCGAGAAATCTCTTGAAGTTCTAGGCTCGCAACATCCATTCCACGCTTTGAAACTTTTCCAGCTAAAATATCAAACAACTGCATAACCTGAGCATCTGCTTCAGCTTTTAATTTAATTGTTTTATCGTTTAATTCAATTGAGGCATCGACCCCTCTAAAATCAAATCGTGTTTCTAATTCACGATTGGCGTTATCAACCGCGTTTTGTGCTTCGTTCATTTCTACTTCAGATACAATATCAAATGAAGGCATGATGTTCTCCTAACTAGCTAATCTTAATTTTATGCGGCAATTATAACGTTAAAATGATAAATCTTTACACTTTTCTGCATCTTGTTCAGGTGCGATACTAATTTAGTTTGATATACTGAGGCTTCTTTTTTATACGATTTTAGGATTTTTTGTGACGAGGCGTGTTTACCAAGCTATTTTTTTAATTAGTATTGTCGCATTTACCTTCTTATTTGCTAAAGAGGTAAAAGGGGCTGCAAACTTATTTCCGCATGTAGATAAAGTGGCGCATTTTGGTATTTTCTTTTTACTTGCCATTATAATGGATAAAGCCTTTAAACTGCCGTTATATGCACAAATATTGCTGTTAGCCGGCTATGGTGCCGCAATAGAAATTATGCAAGATAGCCTCCCTTACAGACAAGCATCACTGGCCGATTTTGTTGCCGACTTTATTGGTGCGGCGAGCTACTTTTTAGCTAAAGCCCTATTAACACTACGTAAAAAGAAGCGTTATGGCTAACATACTTGTTGTTGGTGATGGTGCTATAGGTTTGTTATTTAGTCATTTCTTAGCTAAATATCACACAGTTTATGTTCTTACCAAAAAAGGCACAGTAAATACTCGCTTTTACAGCCACAGTAACGCTGCGTCTGAAAAAATTAACGCCACTTTTATCTCACAACAGCAATTAGCCCAAGCTCCCGAGTTTGACATTGTTTTATTCACTGTTAAAGCGTTTGCAGTGCAACAAGCCTATGCCCAAGTAAAGCCTTATCTTGGTAATAATACCCATATTGTACTGAGTCATAATGGCATGGGTAATGTTGAACAATTAAATGCACAGTTAACACAGCAGCAGTCGTTGTACTTTTTAACCACCAGCATGGCTGGGTTCAAATCAAACCCTAATATTGTGCAGCATACCGGAAACGGGCAAAGTGTATTAGGGGGCTGTAATCAACTAGCTATGCAAAATATTCAACAGCTTAGTGCACAATTACACACTATTCCGCAATTAATTGTCAGCAACAATATTGAGCAACTGCGGTTTGAAAAGCTACTGGTTAATATTGCTATAAACCCATTAACCGCTCTGTACAATATAAAAAACGGCCAGTTGCGTGCGCCACAGTTCAATAGCTCAATTATTAATTTATTAACTGAAGCGTGTCACACTGCGACCGCGCTTAAACTTAATATTAAGCTTATTGATGCCCTCGAGCGCGCCTATAAGGTGATGAGTTTAACCGCAGAGAATTACTCATCTATGCATCAAGACGTTTTGCACAATAGGCAAACTGAGATCATGGCAATTTGTGGTTATATTAGTGAACAAGGCAAGCATCATAATATTGCGACCCCGTATAACGACGCTTTACTTGCTGAAATTTTGGCAAAAAAAAGCGCGGAATAAATCCGCGCTTTTAAAATATTTAGCCATTAACGACGATAGACTTTTACAGTGGTAAAGCCTTCTTCGTGAAGAATAAGCGCCTGTAACTGGCTCATTACCCCTTTTTGACAATATAAGTAATAGTCTTTACCTTTAGGTAAATCACCAAACTTAGTTGCTAAACGGAAAAACGGTAAATGAATAACTTCAATACCATCAATTTCAAGCGGAGCGGCATCTTCTTCCTCAGGTGAGCGAATATCAACAACAACCGCTCCCTCTGGTAACTCTGTAACTGACTCAGCTTCTTTAAGCTCTTGCTTAGCTTCAACATCGATATCGCGCACATCCATAACACGGGCGTTATCAATAACGGTATCTAATACGTCAAAATCAAACTTCTCTTCTTCTGCTTTAATGACTTCAATTTTGGCTTTAACCGTCGGCTTTTTAGAGATCACACCACAGTATTCAGGCATCGTCTCAGCCATTTCTGCAGTACCTATTTGGCGCGCTATATTAATGATCTCTTGCTTATCATGTTGGATAAGTGGGCGTAAAATCAGCGTCTCGGTTACACGGTCAATCACGCTTAAATTAGCTAAGGTTTGGCTAGACACCTGACCTATACTTTCACCCGTTACCAAAGCTTGAATATTTAGTTTTTCAGCAACGGCACTACCCGCTCGCATCATCATACGTTTAAGCACAACACCCATTTGGCTGTTCTCAACGTTTTCTAAAATTTCAGCAACAACCGGTTCAAAATCAACAGTAATAAACTTAACTTTATGTGTAGAGCTGTATTGTTTCCATAGATAGTAGCTCGCTTGCTTAACCCCAATTTCATGGGCAGCACCACCTAAGTTAAAGAATAAAAAGTGTGTACGAGCGCCTTTACGGATCATCTGATAACTGGCCACGCCAGAATCAAATCCACCAGACATAAGCGATAATACATCGTCTTGTGTTGGCAGTGGAAAGCCCGCCATTCCTAAATGAGTTTGCGTCACTATGTAGGCTTTTTCGTCTTTAATTTCTAAACGAATTGTTACCTCAGGGCGGCTTAGCTTTACTCGAGCTCCTTCAACATGTTGATTAAGCCCGCCACCAACGTAGCGCTCTAGTTCAGTTGAAGTAAAATCATGTTGACCTATGCGCTTAGCACGTACACAAAAGGTTTTACCAATAATAGTGTGGCCAACTAACGCAATGGTTTTTTGATAGATGTCATCAAGGGTTTTAAAGTCTGTTTCGGTCACTTCAATAAACTGTACGATGCCAGGAATGCGCTGCAAGCTATCAATAAAATCAAGGCGAGTTTGAGCATCATCTAGTTTTGTAACAACTGAAATATTATCCCAGTTATTACGTACTTGTACTTTTTCGTCAACACGACGCAATACAATTTTAATGTTATTTTCTAACACTTTGGTAAAGCGTTTACGGACTGAACGGCTTTTGATGGCTATTTCAGGGTGAAGTTTGACGATAAATTTAAGCATAGTTCAACTCTTAGACTGCGGGAATTCGCGCACCCAGGCATTGGGCGCGGCGGATTATAGCAAAAAATTTAACGCCTAGGAACTAACCAACTCAACAGGCTTAAGGATTCTGGGGGGCAGCATTTGCTAAAAGTGCGTACTTGTCTCTTAACTGATTAATTTTATTTGCGCTTTTTTCTGTACTGTAAGCCTTAAATAAAGTCAGTACTTTTACAATGCCAGGGTAAATATCTTGCTCAACCAGCACACCACTTAGTCTTCTTGCTTTCATATAGGGTGTCCAAAAGCTAACCGTTAATTTTAGCGTATGAGCAAGTTCAATGGCATCTTGTTCATCAATGGCAATAATTTCACTATCCCGCAAGGCCAAAATGATGTTACGTACCTGCTCAAGTAATTCCTGCTGAAAATCAATGTAACCCTGTTTTAAATGGCTATCGCGAGCAAGAATATCGCCAAGGTTGTCGTAAAAAAAATGATAGCGCCACATTAATTCAAATAGCGAATCTAAATAAGGGCCAAGATGCTCAAAAGCATCGTCGCCTTTATCAACTGGCTTAAAGTGAGTACTTAAATGATCACGATAAAGTGCAAATATATGGCGAATAATGTCTTCTTTATTTTTAAAGTGGTAGTAAAGATTACCCGGACTCATGCCTAAACTCGATGCAATATGATTAGTTGATATTGCTCTTTCACCATGTTCATTAAACAATGAAATACTGGTTTGAATTATTTTATCCTTGGTATTCATATACTCATTACTCAATTTTCGAAAATACGATGCTGCATTAAAACAATCCACTAGTATAAACAAATAGTCAGCGTTAAAACAATCAAGGCATGAAGTTCTTCACAATTTACTTACAAGGCTGCTTTGCACACTAAACACTGCTACACTACGGCTAAAAATAATAACACAGTAAATATTATGAAAGTGACCGCAATCTACCCAGGCACATTTGACCCTCTTACCAACGGCCACACTGATTTAATTCAGCGTGCGGCTAAAATGTTCGATACCGTTATTGTTGCTATTGCTCATAACCCGAGTAAAAAACCGTGTTTTACTTTAGAAGAACGCGTTGATTTAGCAAATGAAATTTTAAGCCATTTAGATAATGTAAAAGTCATTGGCTTTTCAGGACTGCTGGCTGATCTCGCTCGTGACCATAATGCAAATGTACTGATCAGAGGCATAAGAGCGGTTTCTGATTTTGATTATGAATTTCAGCTCGCGAATATGAACCGCCGTTTAAACCCTGATTTAGAAAGTGTATTTTTAACACCTGCTGAGCGTAATACCTTTATATCATCAACGCTCGTAAAAGAAGTTGCACGCCATAACGGGGACGTGAGTGAGTTTGTTGACACCATAGTAATGAAAGCCCTGCAGTCAAGGCTAGGTAAAACCAAGCATTAAACTCAACGCCTAGCGTATCATTACATTGCGCTAGGTGGCTTCACTCTTGCTGTAAACAGAATGTTCTTAAGCCTCACTAAGCCCAAAAAATCTTTATTGATAAAGAAAATAGCTATCATCACAAAATCTACAATATTTACCCCCATGGAGTACAAGCTCCATAACCACCAAGGCTCTGAGTTCCAGTTTATATAAAGATCTACATAAATAGCATACGTTAAACAAGCATTAATCAATAAGCCACTAACAATATAATTTTTAGCTACGGAGCTTTGGAAGCTTAAAACCTTTTGCGCTAAAAAAATGATTAAGATTGTAACAATATCAAAAGAAATCCAATTTAAATAAGCATTTTGAAAAACTAAGGTAAAGTCACTAAGGAGGTAGGAGGAAAGCATTATCATGGCTAAATAAACCAATGATTTATTAGGCGTATTTATACTCGATACAAAAGTAAACAACATGGCCATTAAAAAGCCCCATTGTATAAATGCATCGATATATTCTGCTAAAGATAAATCTACATAATACATTTATTGAATTTTGTGAAGCTCAGTCGTTTTGAATAATGAAATGAGTTTATTTTTTAGCGTATGTAAGCCAAGAAAGTCACGGTCAACTATTAAAGCAACAACCATTAATAAATCAATGACAAATACCGCAATAGTGTATATGTCCCAGAAAATCCAAGGATCTTGATTACCATATACAAACATATCTATATGCATGCATAAAGTTAATAATAGATTTATAAAAAGACCTGAAATTAAATATAGCAAAGAGTCTGTAGTGTTTTTTATAAAATAATAACCAATGAAAAGAGCTACTATTGTTACTAAATCATATATTACCCAATCAAGGTATGTGATGCTATATATAGAGAGCCAAGTTAGGAAATAATCAGATGAGGAATAAGAAACTACCATTATAAATGAACTGAGCATTAAGGTTGTATTTCTTTTGACATCTAAGCTAAAGACAAAAATATTAAAGAAAAAAGCCATTAAAAAAGCCCACATAACAAGGGCTGATAGCGAAAAAAAACCAAAAAGCTCAGTTAAAAACATTTCATACCTTACATTCTTATTTAGGGCGAAGACCACCTGGAAGAATAATTGAACCACGCTGTAGGTCTGCGCCGCTTGCCGCAGCCATCGCTTCCTGAGAGATACTTACTGTATCAGATTGTAGGGTTTTAGGGCTAGCAGTTTGTTCCATTGCAGGCTTTAATTGTTGCGTTTTATTGTATGCTTGCATTTGTACTTGGCTGTTCGCTGAAATTTGCATGTGATTAATCCTTTTGAGTATTAAATTTATTATTGGCGCAAATTTAAATCACACCACCTGAAGCAGTTACTAAATAACTGCAGTAACGCATTGCCTACGTTGTTTAATTGACTCAACAACACGCTACAGAATAATAAAAGCAAATGATATGCCAACTTTAAATTAATAGTATATTAATTAAAAAATTATTTTATTTTACTCAAAAAAAAACGCATCGGGGTCACCGTGCGTTTTTTATCCTAGGGATTGCTCAAGCCACGTTTTTACAGGGGATCTCCATGCTATTACTTGGCTTTAACATATATTCCATTGCGACTTCATCACAGTTTTCTTTGCGTAAACATAGCTCGCAATCTTTCATTACTTTTTCAGGTAGGCTCTCTTTATTACAGAAACTAAACCGCTGATTTTCGAAAAAGTCAGGTACACGAGTCAGAACAATGACACGATTAAGTGCCAACTTTTTGGCTTTCACTAATAAGTGTTCAACCAGTTCTCGTCCCTGCCCCGTTACTGCGCTTTTAGGATCAATGCCTAATGAACGTATTTCAGCTAATCCTGTGTCGTAAATATAAAGTGAAGCACAACCCGATACCTGACCATCTATCTCGGTTACGGCAAACTCATTAATTGAGTGCACCATATCGCTTTTAGCTCGCGGTAAATTTTCGCCGACTGTTGCCCAGTGCTGTACGAGTTTAGCAATTGCTTCTACGTCATCCAAGTTGGCATCACGAACCGTTATTTGCTGTTTTTTTTTCGCGTCTTTCACCGCTTTGCTTACTTGCTCTAATGATGTACCACCAAGCGCTTGGCGTGCTTTGATACAGGCGTCAATTTCAAGTACAGGATACACGTCATCTTCAAACACGGGGTTTACTGATTTATACTGCTCTAGTGAAAGCTCCTCTAACGTTTTACCTTCACTAATAGCTAATTGTACCAACACCCCAACAATATGATGCCCTTCTCTGAACGGTACACCTTTAGCGACTAAGTAATCAGCAAGTTCGGTTGCATTCGCGTGGCCACCTTTTGCCGCTGCAAGGGTTTTATCTGCTTTCACTTTTATGCCTTTAATACACGCTTGTGCCATATGAATACACGCAAGCCATGTTGGCATGGCATCAAAAATGCCTTCTTTGTCTTCTTGCATGTCTTTATTGTAAGCAAGTGGCAGTGCTTTTAAGGTCATCATCATTGCGCTAAACGCACCAAACACCCGGCCAGTTTTACCACGAATTAGCTCTAATGCATCTGGGTTTTTTTTCTGTGGCATTAAAGATGAACCCGAGGTCACATTATCGGCCAGTTCAATAAAGCCAGCTTCGCCTGAGTTATAAAAAATCAGGTCTTCAGACATCCGCGATAAGTGGATCATAGAAATAGACGCACAGCTTAATAGCTCAACCACAAAGTCACGATCAGATACGCCATCTAAACTATTTTTAGTCGCGCCAGTAAATCCTAGCTCTTGTGCAAGTGCATGACGGTCAATCGGGTATGCAGTGCCCGCAAGTGCACCACTGCCGAGTGGGCAATAATTCATTCGTGCTTGGGCATCTTTTAGTCGGCTTTCATCACGCTCAAACATTTCTACATAAGCCATACACCAATGGCTAAATAACACCGGTTGTGCACGTTGTAAGTGGGTATAACCTGGTAATATTGTGCCAAGCTCACGTTCAGCTAAGCCAATAAACTCTGCTTTAAGTTGCGCAATTGCTTTTAAAATATGATCGGCGGTATCGCGGCACCAGAGTCTAAAGTCGGTAGCAACTTGGTCGTTACGACTTCGGCCTGTGTGTAACTTTTTAGCTAAATCACCTACTTTTTCAATTAGTGCAGCTTCAACATGCGAGTGAATATCCTCTGCACCTGAGGTAGCTACAGCCATTGGGTCTGCTTTTACCTCTTCAAGTAACTCATAAAGTGCCGATACCAGCTTTTTGTGCTCATCACTAGATAACACGCTTACTTGTTCAAGTGCACCAGCCCATGCAACAGAGCCAATTATATCTTGCTCTGCTAATTGATAATCGAAGGGAAGTGAATCGTTAAACTGTTTAAACGCTTCATCTGGACCCGTAGAAAAACGTCCGCCCCATAATGCCATGAAATCTCTCCAAACCCGATAATAGCCCCTTAATTCCAAGGGGCATAAAAAATTACTTTTTAGCTAATGCTGAAATTCTGCTTGATAGTGAGAATAAACGAATAAAGCCTTCTGCATGCGATTGGTCATAAACATCGTCTTCACCAAAGGTAGCAAAATCTTCGCTGTATAAGCTATTAGGTGATTTTTTCTGAACCGCAGTGACTTGGCCTTTATAAAGCTTAAGTACCACTTCACCCGTTGCTAGTGTAGAAAGCGCTTCTGCACCGGCTAAAATAGAATCTTTTAGCGGCGTAAACCAACGACCGTCGTAGACTAAGTGTGAAAATTCACCACCGAGTACTTCTTTCCATTTACGGCTCGCTTTATCAAGTACTAACTCATCAATAGCTTGCAGCGCTGCCATGATCACAGTACCGCCTGGCGTTTCATAACAACCACGCGATTTCATGCCCACTAAACGGTTTTCTACAATATCGACACGGCCCACACCATGAGGTGATGCAATATCGTTTAATTTAACTAAACAATCATAAGGTTTAAGCTCTTCGCCATTTACAGCAACTACTTCACCTTCAACAACCGATAAAGTGACGTGTTCAGCTTTATCAGGTGCTTGCTCTGGTGAGTTAGTCCAGGTCCATACCTGCTCACTTGGTTCACACCAAGGGTCTTCAAGTTCACCGCCTTCGTGAGAAATATGCCATGCGTTAGCATCACGACTGTAAATTTTAGTTGCTGACGCAGAACATGGAATGTCACGTTCAGCTAGGTAATCAAGCAATGATTCACGGCTTGATAAATCCCACTCACGCCATGGCGCAATCACTTTTAAATCAGGTGCGAGTGCGGCAAAACATGACTCAAAACGTACTTGGTCGTTACCTTTACCCGTACAGCCATGAGAAAGTGCATCGGCACCTACTTTACGTGCAATTTCAACTTGCGCTTTAGCAATGATTGGACGCGCCATAGAGGTACCAAGTAAATAAGTCCCTTCATATATAGAACCCGTTTTAAGCGTTGGGTAAATATAATCGCTTACCATCTCATCTTTTAAATCAACCACGTAACACTCAGATGCACCAGACGCTATAGCTTTAGCTTCTACGCCTTCAAGTTCTTCAGCTCCTTGGCCAACATCGGCAACAAAGGCAATAACTTCACAGCCGTAGTTCTCTTTTAACCATGGCACGATAGCCGATGTATCAAGACCACCTGAATAGGCTAAAACGACTTTTTTAATTGAACTCATAGGTGTTCCTTAACAAAATTTGGATTTAACAATGTAACTAATAGCGCATTTTGCGCATGCATGCGGTTTTCTGCTTGCTGTATAATTTTTGATGCAGGGCCATCCATTACCTCAGAAGTAATTTCAAACTCACGGTGTGCCGGTTGGCAATGTAATACCGTAGTTGCACCGGTTTTTTCTAACAATGCCTGGTTTAATTGATAAGGCATGTATTTTTCTTTTACTTGCTCAAGAGGAGTTGTATCCCCCATTGATACCCAGGTATCGGCGTAAACAACATTAGCGCCTACTGCAGCCTCAACCCTGTCACTTACCATGACAGAAGCGCCATTCATCGCTGCTATTTGCTCTGCTTTTTTAAGTACTTGCGAATCAGGTGAGCTGCCTTTTGGTGTTACAGCGACAAAGTCTGTTCCTAAAGTAGCGGCTAATAGCATTAATGAGTGCGTTACATTATTGCCCTCACCTAGGTAGGCAAGCTTTAACTGGCTAACATCTCCATGTACTTCTTGTAGCGTTAAAAAATCAGCTAATGCTTGGCATGGGTGATATAAATCACACAAACTGTTAATCACAGGAACGGATGAATACTCACCGAGTGTCGTTAACGTACTGTGCTGATTAACCCGCGCAACAATCCCGTCTGCCCAAGTCGAAATATTTAAGGCAAAATCTTTTATTGATTCGCGGGCGCCCATTGCACCATTTTGTTGGTCAAGGTAAACCGCATGGCCCCCTAAACGGTTTATACCAATATCAAATGAAAGGCGAGTACGTAAACTTTGCTTTTCAAACAAAGTAACCACTGACTTACCAGCTAGCACTTGGCTATATTTACTTGGGCTTTCTTTAATTTCTTGCGCTAACTTTAATAAATTTAGTGCGCCTTGTTGGTCTAATTCTAGACCCGTTAAAAAATCTTTAAACATGTTCAACCTATGGTGTTACTTTAGTTCCGACATGCTCGCCTTGCAGCAAAGCAGTTAAGTTTTCTGGCTTTTGCCAGCTGGAAATGTACACACCGCGTCGTAAATGTTGGGCAGCGTGAAGACTGGTCTTAACTTTGACCTCCATCCCGCCCAAAATTACTCCCTCTGCAATTAAAGTATCAATGTGTTTTGTGTCAAGTTGATGTAAAGGCTGCTTATTGGCATCAAGTACCGCCTCTACGTCCGTCATAAAAATAAGTTCTGCATTTAAATTATTTGCCATTGCGGCGGCTGCTTCATCGGCATTAACGTTGTATAACAAGCCCTGCTCATCAAAGCCGATAGAACTGATGATTGGTAACCGGCCAGCACTGAGTAAATCATTAATAATAGAATCAGCATTGTTGTGACATTGACCTACTTGACCCAATGCTTTTAATTTTTGCGAGGCGGTGATCCCTGCTTCATATAAACTTAACCCCACCGGCTTATGACCAACACTAATTGCTTGCGCCATGAGTTGTTTGTTTGCCGCACCCGCAAGGGCTCCAACAATATAAGGCATCTGTTCTTTAGGGCTAATACGTAAACCTTGGTGTTTAGCACTGGCAAAACCAGCCTCTTTTAACCAGCTATCAACTAATGAGCCACCACCATGCACAATCACAAACTGAGCATCATCTTGCTCGTTGAGTATTTCAAATAATGCTTTAGCGGCATTTTCAGTATTGAGTACTGCACCACCGAGTTTAATAACCCACGTTTTACTGCTCATCTAAACGCTCCTATTAGACCTGTAGTGTGGGGAAGCCCCATTGATAAATTAATACATTGCAAAGCCTGACCAGCTGCCCCTTTTAATAAGTTGTCAATTGCTGCCATTACTATTAACTGTGAGCCTTGCTGCTGCCACGCAATATCTACATAAGGTTGTTTGGCCACCCCTTTTATCGAAGGGATTTTGCTGCCAAGCAAACGAATTAATGGCTCATCAGCCAATACTTGATAAGCTTTAGCTACTTGCTCACTGGCCACACCCGGCTTTAATTGCACATAAATAGTTTCTAAAATACCGCGCGGGAAATTACCTAAATGAGGAGTAAATAACACCTCATGACCTAGGTGCTGTTGTATTTCAGGCCCGTGACGGTGATTAAACAAACCATAGGGTGCAAGTGATACCTCACAAAAATGCGTACCGATGCTGGCTTTTCGCCCTGCGCCAGTTACGCCAGAAACTGCATTAATAATAATTTTTTCATCACTCAACAAGCACGCTTGTTGAAGAGGTTTTAATGCATTTAATGCAGCCGTTGGATAGCAGCCAGCAACAGCAATTAACTGAGCATCAGTAATGGCTTTACTATTCCATTCAGCAAGACCATAAGCCGCTTGATTAAGTAGTTCTGGATGTTGGTGTTCAAAACCATAATAAGTAACGTAATCATCATTACTTGCAAGACGATAGCCACCGGAAAGGTCAAATACCTTTTTGCCCATCGCTAAAAACTTAGGCGCTAAATCCACACTTACTTTATGATCGGTGCACAGACAAACGTAATCTGCTGAATGAGTGATATCAGCAAGTGCATGTTCATTTAGTGGCTGCAGAGGTAAATCAAGTAATCCTAAATGCTCAGGATACAACTCACTAAGCAACTTATGTTTATCTAAACTTTGCGCTGATACATAACAACCAGTTAGCGAAAGAGTTGGATGTTTTGCTACTAAGCTAGCCAGTTCTGCGCCGCTGTAACCGCTGGCACCTATAATTACTACGTTCATTACTTACTCTTTATCTAAAATTAGTGACCACATTCCATGTTGTTTGTTTACACTAGGGTCTAACCCAGCCAAACAGATTAAATTTATGAGTGATAACTATCGTCGTATTATTTTCATGGCGTAACTTTAATATATTTATGCTTAAAAAGTGAATTGATATTCATCATAAATACTTTTATATTGTTATGCAATTAAAATGAATACTTATTTTGGAATTTTTTATGTCTCTGCCGTCATTTATTTCGATGTACCAGCAATTGATTGCTGCCCCCTCTATCAGTGCCATTGAAGATCATTTATGCATGAGTAATAAGGGTGTCATTGAACTCCTAGCGCAATGGTGTCAAAGCTTAGGTTTTACCTGTGAAATAATAGAATTAAAAGGCAACAAAGGCCGCTACAACTTATTAGCAAAACGCGGTCAAGGTGACGGCGGTTTAATGCTGGCAGGTCACACTGATACGGTGCCATTTGATGATAGTCGTTGGAATCACAACCCATTTAAATTAACTAAGCAAGATAATAAACTATATGGCTTAGGTAGCATTGATATGAAAGGTTTTTTTGCTTTTGTACTGCAGGCTATTAGTGAGCTTGATGAAAAGCAACAAACACAACCAATTTTAATATTAGCCACCGCAGACGAAGAAACCACTATGGCTGGCGCACAACAAATCTGTAAGCACCCAAATTTAAAGCCAAGTCGCTGTATTATTGGTGAACCTACTGATATGACTCCGGTATTTACTCATAAAGGTCATATGAGTACAGCAATAAGAGTTGTCGGCCGTTCAGGACATAGCTCAGATCCCGAACGGGGTCTTAACGCCATCGAAGTGATGCATAAAGTGATTACAAAATTGCTAATCTTAAAAGAACAACTTAAGAATAAATATTCAATAAATCACTTTGAAATTCCTCACCCAACGCTCAATTTAGGTAATATTCATGGGGGCGATAATGCAAATCGGATTTGCGGTTGCTGTGAAATGCACATTGATATGCGCCCTCTTCCTGGCTTAAGTGTACAAGAGCTGCAAGCATTGCTGCTTGATGCAACCTACGATATAAATCAGCAATATCCTAATTCGGTCAGTGTGATTGATTTACATGAGCCAATTCCAGCATTTACAGGAAGCACAGACAGCGCGTTAGTTAAACTAGCCGAAAATATAGCAGGGCAAAAAGCGGTGGCTGTTAATTACTGTACTGAGGCACCATTTATACAACAACTGGGTTGTGAAACCATCGTCATGGGACCGGGTTCAATTAACCAAGCGCATCAGCCCGATGAATATTTAGCGATGGAAAAAATAAAGCCTTCGCAACAAATTATCAGCAACCTCATAAAGGCGAGTTGCTTTTAATCAGTAACAAAAAAGACGCTATTAAGCGTCTTTTTGGTTACATATATTTTCGTAAATACTTTTTAAATACAGGGTCGGTTTGAGCTAGTTCTTTCTGCTCTTCTAATATCTCTTTTAATATTGCACCTGATGTAAGCGGATTCGCAAGCACCACTCTAAATACCACGGTTGGTTGGTTATCATATTGAACTGGCGTTAAACGTGTACGCGATACAAACGAGCGACCCGATTCACGTTGTCGTTTTTGCATGCTAGCAGTAAAGCGATTAAGCGCGGCAAAAATATCTAAACGGGTCTGTGCGTCGGCCTGTGCTATCGCATTTTTAATTTGCTTAGGAACATAACGATAAGTTAATAAACACAGTTCGGGTTCTGATATTAATTCAAAGTCTTCATCTGCTTTTATCAAACCAGCAAAGTAACGTGCTTTTTTAATACTGCGATCGATAAGCATTTCATAGCCTTTACGACCAATAACACGTAAGCAAGCATGCACTAACATCGCCATACCAGGGCGGCTCCCCTCAAGGGTATGGCTGCCTAAATCTTTAGAGCCTTTACGTAAAATATATTCAGCATGATGCTCTATGGCATCAGTTGCAGCAGGGTCTTTAAACAGCACCAAACCTGCTCCCATCGGTACATACATTTGTTTATGCGCATCAATGGTGATTGAATCTGCATGCTCAATACCTTTTAAAAGGTGCCTATGGGTATTAGAAAGTAAAGTAGCTCCGCCCCACGCCGCATCAACATGAAAGTGGCAATTAATCTCTTGTGCTAAATTAGCCATGTCTTCAAGTGGATCGATATTACCAGTTTCAGTCGTTCCGGCTACACCAATAATTGCCATCACTTTAATGCCTTGCGCTTCAAGCTCTAGCGCTTTTTCTCGCATAGCAGCTACATCAACTTTATTATCAGCCGATGTTTTAATACCAATTAAATTCTCACGGCCAATACCTAATAAATCAACCGATTTGCCTAATGAGTAATGACCTCGCTCAGAGATTAAAACCGCCAGTCCTTTGTAACCATAGTGGAGCATTCCCGCCACTAAACCTTGTGCAGCAATGCCTTTAAAGTTGCCATCCGCTTTCAATAAGCGGTTGCGGGCAATCCAAAGTGCTGTAATGTTAGCTACTGTGCCACCAGAGCAAAATGCTCCTAAAGAGGTTTTTGCACTGTGCATCCATTTAGAATAAAAGCCATCATTTTGTCCATAAGCTAAATGATGCATCATTCCTAAAACTTGACGCTCTAATGGGGTAAACGCTTTTGAGGTTTCTATTTTTACAAGGTTTTGATTTAGCCCAACCATTAATTTCGATAACGGCAGTAAAAAATGTGGCAGAGCAGATGTCATGTGACCAATAAAGCTTGGCGCTGCGGTATGTACAGAATGAGCAACCAGCTGTTCCATAATATCTTGGGCATAGCAAGACACAAACGTTGGCTCTTCAGGGATAGCCGCCGATTGAAAATCTTTTTCTATTTCATGTAATGGTTTTTCAATTGCCGCGATATTTTCGTTTAAGAAACCTGCTAAATTACTCGAAATTTCAAGCTCTATTTTGCTCAAAGTTGAGTCAGGGGCCTCTGGAACGGTAAATATCCGTTTGAGGCTTTCTTTAGAGGCGACGGCACAACGCTTTTGATCCATCTTCATACCTAGTGTGTGACTAAAACACCTGTTAGTTTGTAAAACACGCTAATTTAAGGTGTTTTTAAGCAACGGCATTTCTAAAAAATTGCGCTAACTTTACTGCAATATGACAAAAATGTCTCGCTTTAAGCCATAAAAGACAATACAAAATAGATAACATTTCACTATTTTTTATATTTAGTACAAAGGGTAATTAAAATATTGGGCATTTATAATTTTTAAGTATAATAAATCTAACAAAAAATAAGGATGTTACATGCTAAAAGGAAATCTAAAATTAACTCGGTTGGCGCTCGGCACCGTCTTTTTTTTAGTCAGCTTAATAATCTACAGTTACTACACCTACACTGCCATCAATAATGATGTGATACGCAGCATTGATAATCGTTTATTAAATGCAGCCACCAGCGTAAAGTACATTTTAGGTAGTGATTATCACGATAAAGTAGCGCAAGAAATTAGCTTTTCAAGCTATCAAAATAAAGCCGACCAGCTTTCGGCATTGGCCAATGATTTAAATATAGATTATTTATATTCAATGGTACTGATTGATGAGAATGTTTATTTTACTGCCTCTAGCTACACTCAAGATGATCAAAATAACGGTAAAGTTACTCAGTTTTTAGATCTTTATCCCGAAGCCACGCCAATAACTATGGCTGCATTTTTATCAACGGCCCCTATTTTTGAAACCTCAACAGCGCATCGCGGCCATTCTAAAACAGTATATATTCCTCATCTGGCAAAAAATGGCAGAACCTATATTACAGCTGCAGATATTAGCGTTGATAAAATTAGCAATGCGTTAAAAACAGACTTATATCAATCTATGTTTCATTTTTGCTGCGTAATTATTATTTTATTAATAGTTTATACTCTTTATTACTATGGAGTACGTCGTTCATTAATGAGCGACCATGCAAGCGGATTCGAAAATCATATTGCCTTAGAAAAACAACTAAAAAAAAGCAATGAACATCATTTACAAATTGCGATTATTTTAGTGAACGAAATTGATAATATCAGCCGTTTTTTTGGCACAAAAACAGCCGATGAAGTGATGAAAAAGCTGCTCACTCACTTTAAGCAGCAAGCCCGTTTGCACGCACGTATTTATCGTATTGCAACTAATAAACTCGCTATTTTGACTAATAAAGAAACTCCCTTTGATGAGCTATATAGCATCATACAATCGCATAATAAAAATATACCGTTTTTAAATCAGCCTTTTATTTATATTACACTTAACGCTGGTGTAGCTAGAGGCAATAAGTCATTACTGCTTAAGAATGCTCATATTGCGTTACTGCAATCTAAGCAGGGCGATCAGAGTATAGTTAACTACTGTGAGGCAATTAACGACGCTAAATCTCTATATTTATATAATGTTGAAATAGCAAAAGAAATTCGTGAAGCATTTGATGCTCATCGTGTTGTTCCTTACTTTCAGCCGGTTATAAATACTCATACCGATGAAGTTATTAGGTATGATTGCTCACCGAGAATAGTCACTTCACAAGGGGAGATTTTAACCCCTGATACCTTTGCAAATGCACTAAATAGACTGCGTATGAATGGCATGTTAACCCATGCCCTGTTTACTCAATGTGTTTCACGTTTTCGTAAATCAGCAATTTGTTGGGAGTTAACTCTGTGCGCTGAAAACATTGCAGATCCCACTATTTATGATCATATTGCGTATGAGCTTCATCGCTACCCTAATCCTGAAAACATTACTATTTCAATTTTAGAGTCGCAGGTTATTTCACATTACTATGAAATAAAGTCATTTATCGCAATGGTAAAAAGTAAAGGGGCAAAGGTGGTGATGCACTGCTGGGGTAATGAGTTTATTAATACTCTTAATACTTTAAAAGTGGAGGTTGATGGTATAAAACTCGATGGAGCAATCACAAAGCAGCTATTAAATGATGCAAATACGTCGCTATTTATATCCTACATCACTGATATAGCCCAGCAGCTTGAACTTGAATTGGTTGTTGAAGCGGTAGAAAGTAATACGGTTGCAGAGTTACTCAGCCAACTAAATGTGACGCTGATGCAAGGTAGCTACCTTGGCAAACCAACGCCACATGTTACTGACTTTAAAAAAGCAACGAATTAGTTATTAATATTAATGGCTAGTCGGTGGCTTTGCTGACCACTGGCCCAGTACTTACGCTCAAAAGGAGTTATTGCTTCGTCTGATTCAAACAACGCGGTTTGACAAGGATACCCAGCTAACTCGAGCGCTCTGGCAAACTCTTTAACATAGATATCCCAGTTACTGCGCACTTCAAGCAAACCACCTAATTTAACAATAAAGGGGAAGATAGCAGCCCCATGCCAGCGCCGCTGAATGTGCTTAGACTTAGGCCACGGGTTTGGATATAGCAAATAATGATGAGTAGGCCGCCAATTAGCAGCGACAGCTAAACGCCAAAAATCATTTAAGTCAGCTTGCACCAAAATGTATTGACCACTCTCAGTTTGTTTATACTCAACATCATGCTTATCAAGTCGGTGAGATGACTTATCAATGCCCACAACTAACGCATCAGGATGACGTTTCGCTAAATTAGCAGTGCTTTCGCCAACGCCACAACAGGAGTCTAGAATAAGCGGTCCATCAAAGGCTTGCACCTTAGCATTAACTTCATCAAATGCGGTTTGAGTATGCGCTGCAATTGGCTTTTTAAACTCGGCTTGTAAGTGTTTATTAACTATTTCATCAAGCTTTTCATGAAGTCCCGCTTGATTAGATACAATACTACGTGAATTTGCATCGCTCATCAGTGTCTTAGCCCCACACCTTTTTTAATTAGCGTCAGTGCTAAAGTAAATAATACGCTGATAAACACCAACAACACCGCAATCGCAACCGTTAAATCAACATCAGAAACACCTAAAAATCCGTATCTGAATGCGTTAACCATATAAATGATCGGGTTTATTTGCGATACCATCTGCCAAAAATCAGGCAGTAAAGTGATTGAGTAAAACACCCCGCCTAAATAAGTTAGAGGCGTTAAAATAAAGGTCGGAATAATGCTTATGTCATCAAAGCTGTTTGCATAAATAGCGTTGATTAATCCGCCCAAGGCAAACACCGCCGAGGTAAGAATAACAGTGGCCATAATCACAAAAATATTATGTATTTGTATATCTACAAAAAATAAAGAAACGCACGTTACAATAAAGCCAACCATAATGCCACGGGTCATGCCTCCGCCCATATAACCCAACACAATGATGTAATTAGGCACAGGTGCAACCAATAACTCTTCAATACTTTTTTGAAACTTAGTTGAGTAAAAGCTCGAAGCCACATTCGAGTAAGAGTTTGTTATAACTGACATCATAATAAGGCCAGGAACAATAAACTCCATGTAACTAAAGCCGCCCATATCGCCAATACGCGAGCCTATTAAATTTCCAAAAATAACAAAATATAAGCTCATAGTAATCGCTGGCGGTACTAAGGTTTGCACCCAAATACGCAAAAAACGAATACACTCTTTAATCCAAATACTTTTTAAGGCTACGCCATATTTAAACATTTATTCGCCCCGCCCTTGCTCTAATAAACCTACAAATAATTCTTCTAATCGATTTGCTTTATTACGCATGCTTAGCACAGTATTTCCTTGTTCGGTTAACGCGCTAAATACAGCATTGAGCCCTTGTGATTTAGCCACTTCAACTTCAATGGTGTGCTCATCAGTCATAGTGAAATTATACCCTTCAAGCGTCACCGGTTTGGTCGGCTGTTTTAAATCCAATACAAAGGTTTCTTTGTCTAATTTAGCTAACAAGGCTTTTATGGTGGTGTTTTCAACTATGCGACCGGTATCAATTATAGCGATGTTTTTACACAGTAATTCGGCTTCTTCAAGGTAGTGAGTGGTTAAAATAATGGTCACACCTTGTTCGTTAATTTGCCTTAAAAAGTCCCACATTGAGCGGCGCAGCTCTATATCAACGCCCGCTGTTGGTTCATCTAAAATAAGTAACTTTGGTTCATGCATTAAGGCGCGTGCAATCATCAAACGACGCTTCATACCACCAGAAAGGGTACGCGCTTGCTTATCTTTTTTCTCAAGTAACCCTAGCTGTGCTAAGTACTTGTCAGCACGTTTGTGCGCTTGCGCGCGAGGAACACCATAATAACCTGCTTGATTAACGAGTATTTGGCTTAGGGTTTCAAACTGGCTAAAGTTAAACTCTTGCGGCACTAAACCTAAGTTAGCTTTCGCTGCTTCTAGGTCGGTATCAATATCATGACCAAATACTTCAACTTTACCTTTGGTCTTATTAACTAAAGAAGATATCACCCCAATAGTGGTTGATTTACCCGCCCCATTTGGACCAAGTAGTGCAAAAAAGTCACCTTCATGCACTTGTAAATCAACGCCTTTTACTGCCTCAACCCCATTTTTGTAAACCTTGGTAAGGCCTTCAATATTTAAAGCAATGTTTTGCTTATTCATTTCTTACCCTCACCATAACCCCAGCGCTTTGTGAGATTATGTTCAATATTTAAATGATCTAAAATTCGCGCCACCATAAAATCAACTAAGTCTTCTATGCTTTGTGGTTGATGATAAAAACCAGGTGCAGCGGGCATGATAGTGACCCCTAAACGCGACAATTTAAGCATATTTTCTAAGTGAATTTCGCTAAACGGAGTTTCTCGAGGGACTAAAATAAGTTGACCTCGCTCTTTTATCACCACATCGGCAGCGCGCTCTAATAAGTTATCTGATGCGCCGACTGCAATCGCAGACACAGACCCGGCACTACATGGACATACTATCATTTTTTTCGGTGCTGCTGAGCCCGAAGCCACCGGACTGAACCAGTTATCTTTGCCAAATACCTTTAATTGTTCAGGCTTGGCGTTAAATAATGCACTTAACTGCTCGGTAGCTTTATCTTCATTCCCTGATAGCTTTATATTGGACTCGGTATCAAAAACTACGCGCGCGGCACTTGAGATAAGCACATACACTTGAAATTGTTGTTCAAGTAACACTTCCAACAGCCTTAACCCATATGGTGCGCCTGATGCGCCACTAAATGCTAAGGTAATTGTATCTTTAAATTGCACATTATTCTCCGCTGTATTTATCGGTCAAACCATCAACAAGTTGCTGATGAAGACCATTAAAACCACCATTACTCATAATTAAAACATGTTGATTTGGCTCAACATTCTCAAGCACTGTATCAATAATAGCGGTTGTAGAATCAAAGCACTGCATACCCGCTTTGTCAGCTTGCTCTTTAAGTGACCAGTTTAAATTTTCTGGTTCAAATAACAGCACATCATCTGCATCGCGAAGTGAATCGAGAAGTGTAAATTGATGCACTCCCATTTTCATGGTGTTAGAGCGCGGCTCTAAAATCGCAATAATTTTTTCATCGCCCACTTTAGCACGCAGCCCAGCAAGCGTTGTTTGAATCGCGGTAGGGTGATGGGCGAAATCGTCATACACTTTAATATGATTAATATCTGCTTTAAGCTCCATCCGCCTTTTTGGGCTGATAAACTCGCCCAAAGCTTCAATACTGTGCTCTATTGCAATTCCCACATGGCGTGCTGCTGCAATAGCCATAATGGCATTTTTAACGTTATGCTCACCAATCGCTTGCCAACTAACAACGCCTTGTAACTGCCTATTTAGTAAAACATTAAATTGAGAACCATCGGCTTTGAGTAATTCATAACTCCAATCATCACCTAATGTTTCGCTCTCGCTCCACAACCCTTTTGCAATCACATCGCTCAGTGCTTCATCATTTTTTGGCCAAAGCACTTTGCCGCTTTGCGGTAGTGTACGTATCAAATGGTGAAATTGTTTTTTAATTGCGTTTAAATCTTCAAAAATATCAGCATGATCAAATTCAAGATTATTTAAAATAAGTGTTCGAGGTAAATAATGAACAAACTTACTGCGTTTATCAAAAAAGGCCGTGTCGTACTCATCGGCTTCTATAACAAAAAATGGCGTTTGCCCAACTCGCGCAGAAAGACCAAAGTTTTGTACAATTCCGCCAATTAAAAAGCCCGGTTTTAAACCCGCATATTCAAGTATCCACGCCAACATACTGGCGGTGGTTGTTTTACCATGAGTTCCTGCCACAGCCAGCACCCACGAATCTTGTAGTAAGTTATGTTTTAGCCACTCAGGTCCTGAGGTATAAGGCAGGCTCTTATCGAGTACATATTCAACACACGGGTTACCACGGCTCATAGCATTACCAATAACAACGATATCTGGAGCTGGCTCTAGTTGAGATACGTCATAGCCCTGTGTTAGTTCAATACCCAGCTCTTGTAGCTGAGTACTCATTGGTGGGTAAACGTTTTGATCTGACCCAGTAACGTGGTGACCCAATGATTTTGCTATAGCGGCAATACCACCCATAAATGTGCCACAAATACCCAAAATATGTATATGCATTTACTATCCTTTCATCCTGCGCGGAGTTTGCTCTAGGGCAAAATTTAATGGCGCTATAATGCCAAAATTTAGCTTAAGTTACCATTAACCCTTGGCGCAAATAAAAAAGCCTCCCAAAGTGGGAGGCTTTCCTGAAGATTAATAGCTTATAGCATTAAAAAGAATATTAAACCGACACCTAATAATAAACGATAAATAACAAATGGTAGCATTCCCATTCGCTCAATCACTTTTAAAAACATAAAAATACAAGCATAAGCTGATAAAAACGACAGCACTACACCTAACAATAATGCCGTCCAATCTACGATATGATCGCCAAGGGCAAGCTCTGCAGTATAATAAAGACCCATCATAGAAATGATTGGAATAGCTAATAAAAACGAAAAGCGCGCTGCACTTTGTTTGTTCATACCTAACATTAAACCCGCTGTCATGGTAATACCTGAACGTGAAGTGCCAGGGATCATTGCAACGGCCTGTGCAAAGCCAATAATGAGGGCCGTTTTCCAGTTTAGCTGATAGATTGTTTTTATTTGCTTACCTTTGGCATCTGCGTACCAAAGCAATAGACCAAATACGATTGTTGTGGTCGCAATCACCCATGCACTGCGTAAATACAGTTCAACAAAATCTTTTAACAACAAGCCTAAAATAGCTGCTGGCACAGTACCTAAAATGATCCACCAACCTAGTTTGCTATCATCTGTTGTGCCCTGCACGCCAAACGATTTAAACCAAGCACCGAGTATATCGGCTACTTCTTTACGGAAATAAATAACAACCGCAATTAAAGTGCCTACGTGAACAGCAACATCGAACGCTAACCCTTGATCCTCCCAGCCTAAAATTTGTGATGGTAAAATTAAGTGTGCCGAACTCGATATAGGTAAAAACTCAGTAAATCCCTGAATTAGGGCTAAAACAATTATTTCTATAATACTCATGGGTTAGAAAACTCCACCTTCCATAGTTTTTGTTGAGGGTTGTTATATGCATTCCATATTTGGGCAATCGTTTGTTTTGCTACCGGATGATAAAAATCAGGGGCCACCTCAGCTAAAGGCTGCAAAACAAAGGCATTTTTAGTAATTTCGTCACGCGGTAATTGTGCTGGGCTCTCGCAAATCACATCATCATAAAAGAGTAAGTCGAGATCCAGAGTACGTGGGCTAAATTTTTTATCATTTGCTTGGCGGCCATTGTCGCGTTCAATTTGTTTTAATAACGCGCACACATCAACAAGCGCCATGTTAGTGGTGGCGGCAAGCACTGAGTTATAAAAGTTATTACCGGCAAAACCCACAGCTTCACTTTCAAATACTGATGAGTGATGTGTGTTTTCAAAGTGCTGATTTAACGCCACTAGAGCACGCCGAATATGCTCAGCTTTATTAATGTTTGACCCTAGGCTAATAAATATCTGCGCCATTTAAGCCGTAGCCTTAATGCGCGTAATCTCTACACCCACTGTTTGCGCTTGTGGAACTGCAGCAGGCTTGCTAACTTTTATTGTTACTTGAGGAGTATTAAATTCGGTTAAGATAATTTGCGCTAATTGCTCTACCAGCGTTTCTAAAAGCTCGACTGGTTTAGCAGTGCTGTGCTCGATAACACGCTCACTCACCTTAGCGTAATCTAATGCTAAGTTAATATCGTCGTTTTGTGCTGCGGGCTCAATGTCGCTTAGCATCTCAATATCAAAGTACAGGCTTTGTTTACTTTTCTTTTCAAAATCATACACCCCGATAATCGTTTCGACATGCAATTGTGATATAAATACCTTGTCCATTGATACTCCAAATGACTGTAACAAGTCACTGAGTTAATTACATATTGTATCAATCAAATTAATACTGTATATACTTTAATCAGTGTTTAAATATACTAAAATTACTTCTACAATAGAATAGTTACAAAATTGCGAGTAATTTAAGAAGCCCGTAAATTTTGACGCCAATAATAGCTTAAAAGTAATGATTAAAAAATAAGGAAGCGCGTGTTAGTCATTTTAATGTTTGTATTAGCCTATTTGCTCGGCTCGATTTCATCGGCCATTTTAGTGTCGCGGCTATTCAAACTTCCCGATCCACGCACAAATGGCTCCAATAACCCAGGAGCAACCAATGTCTACCGTTTAGGCGGCGCTCTCCCCGCATGCTTAGTTTTAATATTTGATATTTTAAAGGGCACTATCCCTGTTTGGGGCGCTTACTTTTTAAAACTTGAGCCGCTAGAGCTTGGTTTAATTGCGGTTGCAGCATGTTTAGGGCACATGTACCCATTATTTTTTAGTTTTAAAGGGGGTAAAGCGGTCGCAACAGCATTTGGCTCGTTACTGCCGATAGGACTCTCTTTAGGTGGGTTATTGATTGGTACTTGGCTGATTATTGTCGCGATTACCCGCTACTCATCCCTTGCAGCGTTAGTAGCTGTAACGCTAGCACCTTTATATACATGGTGGATAAAGCCGTTATATACCTTACCCGTGACCTTTATTACGCTACTGATCATTATTAGGCATCGCACTAATATTGTGCGTTTATTTAAAGGTGAAGAACCAAAAGTAGGGACTAAACAAGCCCCTACAAATGATAAGAAGTAATAACTAACCTAGGTTCTGGTTAACTATATTGCTTCTAAGCTATCGATTGGCCAGCGCGGTTTAGTTTTCATATCAAGCGTAGCAAACTGCCCCGCTTTTAAACGCTGCATACCAGCATAAGCAATCATTGCGCCATTGTCGGTACAAAACTCAGTGCGTGGGTAATACACTTCGCCCTTCATACCTTGCATCACACGCTCTAGTTGCAAACGTAGTTGCGTATTAGCACTTACACCACCGGCTATTACTAAACGTTTAATACCCGTTTGTTTTAGTGCTCGCTTACACTTAATCACTAAAGTATCTATAACGCCTGTTTGAAATGCATGGGCAATATCTGCTTTAGTTTGCTCGTCACTATCATTTTCACGAATAGCAATCGAAGCTGCGGTTTTTAAGCCACTAAAGCTAAAATCAAGACCAGGCTTATCTGTCATCGGGCGCGGGAAAACAAATCGTTTGGCAACGCCTTGCTCAGCCATTTTAGCTAAACGAGGACCGCCAGGGTAATCAAGCCCAAGTAATTTAGCCGTTTTATCAAATGCTTCACCTGCAGCGTCATCTACCGACTCACCCAACACTTCGTATTGGCCAATGCCCGCAACCTTTACCATCATGGTATGACCGCCAGATACGAGTAAAGCAATAAATGGGAATTCGGGAACGTTTTCCTCAAGCATTGGCGCTAATAAATGCCCTTCCATGTGATGTACTGCCACCGCAGGAATATCCCAACCATACGCTAAAGAGCGACCAATTGAGGTACCTACTAACAAAGCCCCTACTAAACCAGGTCCTGCGGTGTAGGCAATACCGTCTAAATCTTCCGGTCCACAGCCAGCTTGCGCAAATGCCGCATCGATAAGCGGCAATGTTTTACGTACATGATCGCGAGATGCAAGCTCAGGTACCACACCACCGTAATCAGCATGTACTTTTACTTGGCTATATAATTGATGAGCCAGTAGCCCTTTTTCATCATCATAAATAGCAATACCAGTTTCATCGCATGATGATTCAATGCCTAAAATTCGCATTGTTAATTCTCCTGCCACCTAACAAGGTGTTTAAAACAAATAACTTAAAGTGCTAAACCAATGTTAGTTTGGCCATCAGCAAGGACATGCTTTTTCAATGCTTTTACATTTTCAGCAGTAATACGCCCCATAGCTTCTACAAAATCAATTAGTTCACCTAATACCTCTATTTCGTATTGCATTAGTGGGTGTTCACGCACTGCTTTATTATCAGCAACATCCCCTTCAACCGTCATTTGATACTCAATAAAGCGAGCCACAGTTGCCTGCGATATTTTACTCACATTAACAAATTCTTGCTCGTCTTGTGCTAAAAGGCCATGCATTAAGCTCAATAATGAAGTTGCAGCGTCAATGGCAGGGTAAGTGCCAAACATATCAAAATCAGCAAGTTCAGGTACATTAGGTTCAATTTTTTCGACTTGCTTTTCTAAATCAATCTTACTTTTAGGAAGCAGTATCTTTTCCCAACATACATTTAAAGCATTACGTAAAATAACCTCATCGCCAAAACCGGTAGCCTCACTAAACAGTCCATAATTAGGCAACATACGCTCTATTAACGCACTGGCCAATACCGCTTTTTGCAGGTAATTTAACTCTCTAATACGCTGAAAATTATTCGCTTTTGTCATTCTTTAAAGTCCCACATGACCAACAAAAATCAAATGTTGATCCATTATGCTCATTACAGTTAGGGCACACCCAATCTGGAGCGGATTGTTTTACTTGCTGATAGTTTACCAATATTTCGCGTGCATGGCGCTCTTTTATCGCATAAACCTGCACACTTACTTGTGTTTGCTCAAACGGGATCTCGCCCATTGCACCTTGCAGCATTTCGCCTTTAATTTGACACTCAATTCCCGCATTCAGAATCAATCCTTTTATAATATTGGCCTCTAAACTATTTTCTGCGTTATAAAGCGTAACCCAATCAAATGATGTTATATTTGAATCGCTATTATTAATATTTTGCAATATCCACCTCATTTACTTTATGTGTACAATTTGCCTGCGTAACCTAAAGCAAATAATATGATTTAAGGACACATTATGACGCTAACTACTCCAGGTTTACTTTTTCCAGCAATCTCGTTGTTGTTACTCGCCTATACAAACCGATTTTTAGTGCTAGCGCAACTAATACGAGAACTGAATGCACGTGAAGGGGAATCTATTCGTCCTGTTGTGGTGGCGCAAATAACCAACCTTAGAAAGCGAATAAAATTAATAAGAACCATGCAAGTATACGGAGTGGCTGCTTTTTTATTATGTACGCTATCTATGTTCGCATTATTTATAGAATTTAATACCACGGGCATTATTTTATTTGGTGTCAGTTTAAGTTGCTTAAGCTTATCTTTGCTTACTTCATTATTTGAAATTCACATCTCTTGTGATGCCATAGAAATTGAATTGCAAAACATTGAAAATAAGCCTTTAAGTAACCGAGTAAGTAAAAATTTTATTGAGCCCAACCCTAAAAGCAAAAACAGTAATTAACAAACGAGACTTTAAGAAGCTGTTATAAAATTGCATAAACTTGGTCAATAATAAAACCCTACAGTTATTTAACATTACCCAAAGGTATAACAACTTTTAGCAACTATTCTCTTTAAATACGATGAAAAGAAAGTTAATCTAAGGAGGTGGTTAAAAACATTATTTCAACTGATCTGTAGGGATATAAAGTCAGTATTTAATCTGCAATTCCCCTAGCTTACCTATAAAAAAGGACTATATAGTGAGATTTGAACAATTAGAACAGTTTGTAGCGCTTGGCCTACTTCGTCATTTTAGGCAAGCTGCAGAACAAACCCAAATTAGCACATCTGCGTTAACTCGTAGTATTCAAACTCTTGAAACAGAGCTTGGCTACGAACTTGTTACCCGCTCTACTCGCTCGGTTAAATTAACTCAAGCAGGCGAACTTTTCCTCGACTTTGCAAAAAATACCCTCAATGAGCTAGAGCAAATAAAACATCGCGCTTTTCAATCGATTAATGGCACTGAAGAGAAAAAATTGGTCATTGGTTACACCACAACAACCAGCAGCATAGTGCCAATTACCTGCGGTGAGTTTTTAAGCCAATACCCGCATATTAAAATTGAGATGCAGCTGCAAAACAAAACTGAGCTTCATAGAAAGTTACTTCAAGGGGAAATTGACATTAGTGTATGCTCGCAAATAGTCAACAGTATAGGTAGCGACATACAATTACCTGATCAGCTTATTTTGTTTTGTTCAAAACAACATCCTTTAGCAAATAAAAGCGATATTAGTAAAAAAGAGCTTGAAAGCTTTCCCATGTTTAGTTGTTTTTCGCAATCAAAACAAGTGCAATCAATGCTTAATGAAGTGATTGATTCATTAAATAAAGTTTCAACAATTAAAGTGGGCAGTATTGAGCAGGTCATGGCTGGACTTGAAAAGTCAGACCATTTTGCCATTGCCGGTATTGAACACACCAGTTCTGTGGCAGAAAACCATAACTTGATTCAACTTAAAACTAATAACGATATTAGCCATGAGCAACTTATTGTGCAAACCAGCCAACAAATAGAAGCAGGTGAGCATGTTGACCACTTACTCTCGCTAATAAATAAAGTCTCAAAAGCATAACATTACACCATGCGCTTTGGTGAACGCGATAAATTTGTAGCTTTAAAGTTTTTTTACATTAAACTAACGCTCCCTACTATTATGACTAGCGTTAATGAACAACTTTACAGCTTCTGGAATTTATCTAGAGCAGATTGAAACGCATGGTTATGCCATTATTGAAAACGCCATTGATAGTGACCTAATCTTTGATTTAATGGCAGATTGCTACAGAATAAATCCCCACTTTAGCCTTGCTGGTATTGGTCGATTAAATAACTTGCAAATTGATAATACAGTTCGTAAAGACAAAACCTATTGGTTTGATGGCAGTTCAAATGCACAACTTGGCTACCAGCAAGTAATGGAAGCAGTTAGTAATACGCTTAATCGAACTTTCTTTATGGGTTTGTTTGATTATGAATGTCACTATGCAAAATATACGCAAGGTGATTTTTATAAAAAACATGTAGATGCATTTAAAGGTCGTTCAAACCGTGTTTTTACTACCGTATTATATTTGAACTCTCCAGAGGAAGGTGGAGAGCTAGTTATTTACAAGCCTAAAAGTAAAGACATAGAAATAGTAATAAAACCCACGGCAGGCACTTTGGTATTATTTGAAAGCGAACGCTTTGTACATGAAGTACTTCCTGCTGTTGATAACCGCTATTCGATTGCTGGTTGGTTCAGAAAAAACGCGTCAATTAGTGGCATTATCGACCCACCCCGTTAAGCAAAAACGGGGTAAGAAAATAATAAACCAATAAAAATAGCCAGTCCTACGTAATGGTTATTTAAAAATGCTTTAAAACAATTATCTCGCTGGCGTAAATGAATCAAACGCTGTTGATACACAAGTAACATTGCTGCAATAGCTAATCCCAACCAAAAACTAAATCCTATTTGGTTCATCAACCCAATTAAAACCATCAACGCAAAAAAGCTAAAGTTAAGTATCGCTATAATATGGCGGTCATAACTGGCGAATAAAATAGCGGTTGATTTTACTCCTATTTTTAAATCATCGTCTCTATCAACCATGGCGTACATAGTGTCGTAAGCCACCGTCCAGCAAATATTGGCAATAAATAGCAACCAAGCTTGCACAGGCAATGAGTTTGTTGATGCCATAAATGCCATAGGAATTGCCCAACCAAAAGCAGCCCCTAATACAACCTGTGGAAGTTGCGTGTAACGTTTCATAAAGGGATAACAAAACGCTAACCCAAGCGCACCAAACGATAACAAAATAGTATTGGTATTAAGCAATAATACTAATATAAAAGCGATGACAACGAGTAATAAAAACAAACTAATTGCTTCGCCACTACTTACCGCTCCGGTCGCTAGCGGCCGCTGACAAGTACGCTTTACTGAGCCATCAATTTTTCTATCTGCAAAATCATTGATAACGCATCCTGCGCTTCGCATAACTATTACTCCAAGGGTAAACACAATGAAATTCGTTAAGCTAGGCAGACCATCATTCGCTATCCATAGTGCCCAATAAGTTGGCCAAAGTAGCAATAAAGTGCCTATGGGCTTATCAATTCGCATTAACTGGATGTAATAGGGAATATGATTAACAGACAAAGCGGCTAGTTTCATGAGTATAAGTAAGCTCCTGGTAAAAAAACCTCACAGACCAAAAATTGATAGTTATGTAAAGAAAATACGCTGCGTCTGCCCAGTAAAGAGCGATTCGGTAAATTAAGTTCGCTCACCAGTGATTGCAATGAGTGATTATCATCAAAGCGAGCAATTTCAATATCAGTACGCCTTAACGCAGGATCTTGAAAGATTACATCACCTAACGGGCGTTCTCCCATATTGTGCAGCTGATTGTTTGTATTATTGCTTGTTACTGGCAACCAACTTTGAGCATAAACAATCGGTTGTTCATCACACAACAGTAACACTTCACGGTTAAGTACTGTACTTACCTGCTTACTTAATAGCGTTTGCTGTGATTGAGAAAGGTCTACTTTTTGCTCACTCAACACTTTTACAGCAAAACGCTGAGACTGACTTTTTAATTTAGCCGTTAAAGAATGCGGTTCAAATAACCACTCTTTCTCAGCGTTAGATAAGCCAGTTACTTGAGCGGTACTCTGCCAATCAGCAGATAAAGAAAGAGGAAAAGTAATCACAATAACTCTACTTGAAAAAAATCAAAGAGATCATAACATTGCCAACGAATTTGAAAAAGCGCGATTTACTCAATACCAAGCACATCCTGTGTCATAAAAAGCTAATCAGCATTTGACTCTCGCTATTGCCTATCCCAAACTTGAATCCAGAGTACTTTTACAAACACAACAAATAACAGCATCTTGCTGTATCTTATTTACTAATAAGTATAAACTATTTGTAACCAGTTTACGGAAACGCTTTTGAAATGAAAAAAACAGTATTTACAGGCCTTTTTATTCTTTTAGTCAGCCTAACTAGCTTATCAGCACGTGCTGAGTCTACTGTGGGTTATTTTGGGTTTGAGCCAGACATTATTACCAATTACATTGGTCCATCAAGTAAAAAAATGGGTTACGTTCGCGTCACGGTAGATTTAATGCTAAACAAAACATCCGATATTGCCATTGTAGAACACCACACCCCGCTGTTACGTGATGCGCTAGTAGAGATATTATCAAAAGAGCCTGAAAACAAAATAAAGTCTTTAACAGGGCGTGAGCAAATTCGCCTTAAAAGCGCAGAAAAACTAAAAAGCTTACTTAAGGAAGAAACAGGCCAAGAAATAATCCGAGACCTGTTATTTACTAAATATTTATATCATTAGGCGCTTTTTGTTTTAAAAAGCTGAGCGGTATAGGCAAAAGCCATACCGCTAACAAGCCCACCTAAGTGTGCCCAATTAGCCATTCCAACAAATAATACATCTGCAAAACCAAGTACTAACCATACCAGCATAAAACCAACAATTGCGGTTGTAACCAGTGCAGGCTGTTTAGGGTTAAGCGCGCTGTAAATCCAACAAAAGCCTAACAACCCATATACAACACCGCTAAGCCCACCAAAGTTAGGACCGACCATTAAGTACTGTGCCCAATTACTTATTAAAGCGGTAACTAAAAACAGCCCGATTAAACTCGACTTACCACATTGCTTTTCAATGTTGTCACCCAGTGATACCCACCAAATTAAGTTAAACACAATATGCATAGCGCTAAAATGCACAACAGCAGGTGTTAACCAGGTAAGTGGTGACGCAGGATTGAACTGCAACGCCATATAAATAGGCTCAAACGCACCAAATAAAAAGGCAATATAAACAACAATGCTGAGAATACTAACACCTTGATTAAGCCAGCTTAAGGCTTTAAAACGAGCGACTAAATTAAGTGACTGCCCTTGATACTTTAACGGTGACTGCGTAGTACCTACTTGCCATGATGCTTGTTGGTAACGCTCATGATTAGGGTTTTTAGCAAATTCGTTCCATAAAGGCTGCACTGCATGGAAGTCTTCAGGTGCCACACTAATAACAAGCGTATGACCATCCTCAGTACGAATTTGCCCTGTAAGCCCTTGGCTTTTTAGGTAATCTATAAAGCCCTGTGCAGCACGGGGGTTAGTTAGACTGCCTAGCTCTATCATCGTGCTACTTTATCCTTGTAAGCGGCTTCCCACGCAGTAAAACCGCCATCCATGCTGTAAACATCTTCAAAGCCTTGCTCTACTAAGTAACTTGCTGCACCCTGTGAGCTCATGCCGTGATAACAAACAATAATAATCGGCTGGTCAAACTCTTTTTCCATCATAAATTGGGCGATATTTGCATTTGAAAGCGCTTCAGAGCCAGGAATGTGCCCTGTCTGATACGAATTAGGATCGCGAATATCAGCAATCACCACATCTTCTTTGTCTAGTAGTTCGAGGGTTTGTGCGATTGATATATGTTTAAATGCCATAGTGCTCTCTTATAATTACAAAAAAGGCGACAAATGCCGCCTTTAATTCTCTTAACAGGGGATAATTAATCCCAGTTAAGAATTACTTTACCCGATTGGCCTGAAATCATCATATCAAAGCCAGCTTGGAAGTCATCAATTGAATACTGATGAGTAATAATTGGTTTTAAATCAAGCCCTGATTGAATCAAGCTAGCCATTTTGTACCAAGTTTCAAACATCTCACGACCATAAATACCTTTGATCACTAAGCCTTTAAAAATAACTTGATTCCAATCGACCGCCATATCTGAAGGTGGAATACCTAACATGGCAATTTTGCCGCCATGATTCATGTTATTTAGCATGGCATTAAATGCACTCGGAACACCTGACATCTCTAAGCCAATGTCAAAGCCTTCGGTCATACCTAGCTCTTTAGCTACATCTTCAAGCTTTTCATTCGCAACGTTTACAGCACGCGTTGCACCCATTTTACGTGCTAAGTCTAGGCGGTATTCATTTACGTCGGTGATAACCACATGGCGTGCACCCACATGTTTGGCTACAGCCGCGGCCATAATACCAATAGGGCCTGCACCAGTGATTAATACATCCTCACCCACTAAGTCAAACGATAATGCAGTATGTACAGCATTACCAAACGGGTCAAAAATAGAGGCCAGTTCATCGCTAATGTTATCTGGGATTTTAAACGCATTAAATGCTGGGATCACTAGGTACTCAGCAAATGCACCTTCGCGGTTAACACCTACACCGGTTGTATTACGGCATAAATGAACACGTCCAGCACGGCAGTTACGACAATGACCACAGGTTATATGACCTTCACCAGATACACGGTCGCCAACTTCGAAACCGCGAACTTCTTGGCCCATGTCAATTACTTCACCCACATACTCGTGGCCAACCACCATAGGTGTAGGAATAGTGTTTTGTGCCCACTCATCCCACTTATAAATATGAACATCGGTACCACAAATGGCTGTTTTACGAATCTTAATTAACAGATCGTTATGACCTACTTCAGGCTTTGGCGCATCTGTCATCCAAATGCCTGGCTCTGCTTTTAACTTTGATAATGCTTTCATAATCCACACTCAATTAAAAAATCGCGACTTTAGCCGCGATTTAACAAGAAAATTAAATAACACCAATCTCTTTACCAATACGGGTAAATGCTGCAATGGCTGTATCAAGCTGCTCCTTGCTGTGCGCTGCAGAAATTTGGGTACGAATACGCGCCTGACCTTTTGGTACAACAGGGAATGAAAAGCCAGTTACATAAATCCCTTCAGCCAATAGTTTATCAGCCATAAGTGACGCCACTTTTGCATCCCCTAGCATCACTGGAATAATCGCATGATCTTTACCTGCACAGGTAAAACCTGCCGTTTCCATTTGCTCACGGAAGTATTTAGCGTTTGACCATAGCTTAGCGCGAAGCTCACCGCCATTTTCAAGCATTTCTAACACTTTGATTGATGCCGTTACAATTGAAGGCGCTAATGAGTTTGAGAATAAGTATGGACGTGAACGTTGACGAAGCCACTCAACAATTTCTTTTTTACCTGAGGTATAACCACCAGAGGCTCCACCAAGCGCTTTGCCTAAGGTACCAGTAATAATATCAACACGGTCGAGTACATTACAGTACTCAGGTGTACCTTTACCGTTTTCGCCAACAAAACCAACGGCATGTGAATCATCAACCATAACGAGTGCGTCGTATTTGTCGGCTAAATCACACACTGCTTCTAAATTACAAATAACGCCATCCATTGAGAACACGCCATCAGTAGCAATTAGTTTAGTTTTAGCACCGGCTTCATCGGCTGCAATTAATTGCTTTTCTAAATCTGCCATATCGTTATTTGCATAACGGAAACGTTTTGCTTTACATAAACGCACGCCATCAATAATAGATGCATGGTTTAATGAATCAGAAATAATCGCATCGTCTGCACCTAAAATAGTTTCAAACAAGCCTGTATTCGCATCAAAGCATGATGAGTACAAAATGGTGTCTTCAGTTTCTAAAAATTGACTGATTTTTTTCTCAAGCGTTTTATGAATATCTTGGGTACCACAAATAAAACGCACTGAGGCAACACCAAAGCCATGGTCATCTAAGCCTTGTTGGGCAGCTGCAATTAGCTCTGGGCTGTTAGCTAAACCTAAGTAGTTGTTAGCACAAAAGTTAATAACCTTATCACCTGATGCCACTTCAATTTGAGCTTGCTGCTGTGAAGTGATAACACGTTCATTTTTGTACAAACCTTCAGCTTTGACGTCTTCGATTTGCTGTTGTAATTGGCTAAAAAAAGCAGATGCTCTCATCTGTGATCTCCATTTGGTTGAACGGGTTAAACAGCAGACGTGTTGCTGCTATTTATAATGCGGGTATTGTAAAAGTTTAAGCGCGAAATTGCACTGTTTGTCATTCGTCGCAAATTAGCTAACTGGCAGGAAAAGCTGCCAGTTTACATGCGTGAGGTATGCACTAAAGCAGATCAGCAAGCAGAACAGGAAGTTCCTTGATTGAGTCACAAACATAGTCAGCAGACTTTACGGCTTGCTCATCAACTGCTTGCCCCGAACGTACCAGTATTTTAGTACGGATATTAGCGCTCATAGCAGCTTGCATATCACCTAATTTATCCCCTACCATGACACTCAGTGTAGGGTCTATATGATGATCTTTTATTCCTTGCAGCAACATACCGGGGGCTGGTTTTCTGCAATCGCAATCTGTTAAATACGCTGGCAATGCATTTTTAGGATGATGTGGACAAAAATAAACATCAGTAATTTCAATTTGATGATGAATAAACTGCGCTTTCATCCATGTGTTAAGGGCAAAAAAATCGGCTTCTGAGTAATAACCTCGACCAATACCTGATTGGTTAGTTACAACAATTATTTTATACCCCGCGTCATAAAATGCTTTACACGTTGAAAACACACCATCTATAAATTCAAACTCTTCGCTTTTAAATACATAGCCATGGTCAACATTTACTACACCATCACGGTCTAAAAAAAGCGCCTTATTTATGTGTTTATCATTCATAATAACGACTCTTTTTTAATAACATGGTCAAACATTTCTTTTACTGCATCCGTGGTTATTTGACTCATTAAATCATCGCCTTTAACCCGAGTACCCCAAGGTAATTGCTCGGCGGTTTTACCTGTTTGCTTTAATAAGTTTTGGTGATAAACCTCAACCACGTAATCTTGGTATAAATAAGGCCCCGTTCGCGCTGGGTTTGAATGCGCATATAAGCCAATAACAGGCGTGCCCACAGTCACCGCCATATGAGCTGGGCCTGTATCGGGCGCAAGTACTAAGTCTGCACGCTTAAGTACGCACAATAATTCTTTGAGTTTTGTTTTACCCACCAAGTTCAGAATGGGTGAATCACTGTGTTTAATGATGTTATTTGCTAAATTAATTTCCAGTTCCGTCGGTCCACCAGTTAATACTATTTTAAACCCCTGTGTATGTGCATAATCCGCAAGCGCGGCATAGCGTTCGGCTAACCAGTTACGCTGTGCTTTACTTGCTGCTGGCGAAATAACGAATAGCTTATGTGATAAATAATCATCACCTAACAGCTCATCAGCTTTAGCTTGATCTTTGTCGGTGTAGGGCATATTCCAAACAGGGACATAATCATCAACCCCAATCGCTTGAGCAAAACCTTTAAATCCCTCTAAAACATGTGCCTGAGATTGGGCTTTAATGCGTTTATTAATAAATAAACTATGCAGCTCTTTTGAGCGAGCCCAGTCAAAACCAATTTTAACTTTGGCAGGAATACAGCGAGCGACAAAACCAGCTCTTAAAGCCACTTGCATATTAAGTAGTACGTCAAAACACTGCCCTTTGAAGGTTTGCTTTAACTGTTTCAGTGCCGCTTTACCTTGTTTTTTATCAAATACAACAAGCTCAACGCCAGGCAAATCTGCTAAAAGCATCGCCTCGACTTTCCCTATCACCCATGTAATTTTAGCATTTGGATGCGCTTTTTGAATTGCTTGTACCGCACTCACTGCATGGCATACATCACCAATGGCAGAAAGACGTAAAATACAAATAGATGTGTAAGTAGGCGCTGAAGTCACACGTTTCCTTGGAGGTAAAATAATAAAACCTGATCTTAAATTATAATCGCGTCATTGCAAGTACTTATCCTTAGCCTGAAAACACGTTAATATGTGCACATATTTAAGCGAATCCTATGAGCTATGTTTAATCAACACGTCAAAAATAACCATGTCATTTTAAGCCATCCTCAATATAGCGCCAAAATAGAGTTAGATTGGTTTGAGCCCAATTTCTGGCAACAACATCAAAAAATTGTCGGCGCTAAAAAGGGGCGTGCAACTGCTTGGTTTTTTAAACATGCAGATTTAACAGCTGTGTTGCGCCATTATTGGCGTGGCGGCCTCATAGGCAAGCTACTTAGTGACCAATATTTATACTTCGGACTTGAGCATACGCGTGTTTATCAAGAATTTAGCTTAATGACGCAATTAATAGAGTTAGGTTTAAATGTACCAAAGCCCATTGCAGCTAAAGTGAGCCGACATGGCTTCATTTACCGAGGTGATATTATTACTGAAGCGGTTAGCGGTGCTAAAAGTATATTAGATATATTGATTGAACGCACATTGAGTGAAGCTGAGATAAAAAAAATAGCACAAACTATTGCCCAATTTCATAGTAAAGGGGTTTATCACGCTGATTTAAATATTAATAATATTTTATTTGATGACTCTGGTGATGTTTACATTATCGACTTTGACCGTGGCGAAATAAAAGTTCCCCATAAAAAATGGCAACAAAGCAACATGTCTCGCTTACAGCGCTCCTTTTTAAAAGAGCAAAGCCGCAATAGCAACTTTCATTGGCAGCAAAACGATTGGCAAACATTACGTAATGACTATAACCAAGAGCTCGAATACTAATATTCAGCGCGCCATTGCTAAATATTGGTCTGCTACAGCATCTGCAGAGACCTTTTTCAAAATAGTGGCCTTTTTCATATCGGGGCTATTAATTAAAACGTCTTCAATGGCCTTTGCTAATAATTCACTTTGTTCTGTTGGTACCAGATATTTGCTTAATTCTTCAGTTAATATTTCATTAGGGCCAAAATTACAATTAGTACTTACCACAGGTGTACCTACGGCTATAGCTTCAATTAATACGGTTGGTAGCCCTTCAAAGTCAGAACTTAATACAAGAGCCTTAGCCTGCTTAATCCAATTATAAGGATTTTGTTCAAATCCAGGTACAATAAGTTGATTTTCAATTCCGTATTGTTTGGCTAACTTAAACGCTTTCTCTTTTTTATTACACAACAATACCAATTTATATTTTTTATCTAATTTGGCAAATGTGTCAAACAGAACATCGTGACGTTTTTGTTTAGCAAAACGTCCCACATGAATCAAGTAAGGTGTATCTGGTATATTAATATTTGATTCATTAGCTTGCTCATTAATTTCTTTAAAATTAAAGGGGTTATAAATAGTTGTTATAGCACTTGGACTAATTAAGTTGCCTTGCTTTATTTCTTCTTCAACCCCTTTAGAAACACAAATCAATGATTTACCATTTAAGCTTTGTTTGCTTTTTTTAAGATATAAATATGAAAGCGGACCTAGTTTTTTTTGCCTAGCGAGCTCTGCATTAACTGAGTTATGAACAACAAAATGGATATTTTCTATTTTACTTTTTGCTAATAAGTTATTACTACGATCTAAATTAGAAAGTACTAAATCAATAGAACCAAGTTGAAGTAGCTTTTGCTCAAACCATGCTTCTAATACTTTAACATTCTTTTTTATCTGCCAAAATCGATCAACTTTTGTTGCTCGACCTGAAAATAAACTTTCAACAGATAAGGTGTTTGGAATGTCATATTCAATATTTTGCGCCAATGACAAAATAGTCACATTGTGGGCTTTTGATACCATTTCCTGCGCCAAAGTAAGCATTACTTTTTCAGCGCCACCACCAACGAGGGAGTCAATTACAATAACAATATTCATAGCTTACTTCCTATTAATAACGCTTGTACTCCTTTGGTTATAACATCAAAGCTATGCACATTTTCTAACGACTCGTATTGGCCTACTGTATTATTATAATTTGGTTCCAAAAGTAGCTCTTTTATTTTTTGGGTAATATCTAAAATATCAAGCTCAGCCTCTTTAACAACACCGGTACTCGCACAACGAACAACTCGCTCATTTTGATCTTTTGAAATAGCACATGCTATCGTTGGCGTTTGTAAAGCAATGGCTTGAAGTAAAGTATCGCCCGCGCTTAATAATGCCACCTTAGCCTGACTTAGTAAGGCTAAAAATTCAGTCCCCTCTTGGCTTGGCAAACAAATTAACTCATCGCTTTTAGGTAACGACTTAGTGTAATTAGGACCAAACACCACAACCCCTTTTAAACCTGTTTCTTTCGCAATGTTCAGTCCTGCTTTATAGTAGATATCAGCACAGTTTTGGCCATTAAGGGTGTGCCCACCAGAGCCTGCGTTAACAATAAAGAATTCTTTCTCTTTCAATTGATAACGGGTTAGTGCATCGGATTTTTGTTGCGCTGATGCAAACACTGTAAATGGCCCAACATTAGCAGGATAGGCCAGAGACAACATGCTCAATTTTAGCTTTTCATACCACGAAAGAGGTTCAATACAGTAATCAGGCTGAACCACCCAATGAGTATCAATAAGGCCCGCTCTATTAAGCTTTAAACCTTTTGCTCGCTTTTTTGCATGCTGTGAAATAAAAACAACTTTAGCACCCACTTTTTTTGCAGCTTTCATTTGCTCAGCGCGTCCTGCACAATCAAATAGCACCGCATCTGGTTTGTATTGCTTAATAAACTGACATACGTGCGTATTTTCTTTTGTTGCCGATTGATTTAACAATAAGGTAGGGAATGGGCAGTTTTTAGCATAAGCCGTATGTTTATTTAAAATAAAATGAATATCTAACTGCTTGCCATACTCAGCCTTTAAGGTTTGAGCTAGCTGTAACGAGCGCATATATTCACCAATACCTTCTGGCGATGACACGGGAATAAATAAAAGTCGTTTGTTGCTCATTACTATCTCTATTTTTTCTTTGTTGCGAGTATATCAACGCCATCTTTTTAGCGATAGAGCCGCGGTGTTTTAATCTAATATATAGTAATATTTTTTTCTAATATCTCTTTAATGAGTTGATTTAATTACTGCAATAAAGGACGTAGATTGCTAAACTTGTTAGCAATTTCAATCATAAGGATCTGAGCTTTGCGAAACAAATTTTTTATACTTTCTTCGCTTTTTTGTGCCGTAACTACAACCGTAAATGCTGAACCTTGGGTAAAGCCTGATGACTATGGTCTTAGAGCAGATATACAACAGCTTGCCGATGCAGGTATAATTTTAGCGCCAGTAACAACGTACCCATTAATGTGGAAAAGCTTTATTAATGATGTAAACAATACTTCGTTAGAACAGTTATCTCCTCGCCTGCAGGATGCGTTATTACGTGTAAAACATCGTTATAAGTCAGAAAATAGCGGTTCGCATAGTGTACAGCTTTCGGCATTTGCCAGCTCAGATCCTCTTGTAGCCACTAGCTTTGGTGCCACCAATAGCCAAGAATCAGAGTTAACTGCTGCCTACGCTTATTTAGGACATAACTTTGCAGCTAAAATAGCGATTAATCATCGTAGTGATGGCAAAAACTGCTTAGTCGACGGTAAAACAACTGATGATATAGCTCAAAACGAGCAAGCACTAAAAGACTGCAATGATACCTCTCTAGATGACAGCTATTTAGCGTATCGTATGGGTAATTGGATTGTAAGAGCGGGTGCTGTTGAGCAATTTTGGGGGCCGGGTGTTGATAACAGCTTAATTATGTCTGGTAATGCAAAACCTTTACCTGCCATTAGTATTTCTCGTGAGCAAAGTAGTGCCTTTGAAACACCTTGGTTAAGTTGGATAGGTCAGTGGGGGTTTACTGCACAAATGGCTAAGCTGGAATCAACCCGAGTTGTACCTGATGCATTATTATGGAGTACTCGTTTAAATCTTCGTCCAATTCAACAATTAGAAATTGGCTTTAGTTGGTCAGCACAATGGGCTGGTAAGGGACAACCAAGCTCGGCTGGTGACTTTATTGATATGATTACCGGTGATACAAAATGTGTTGATGGCACTACTAATTGTGATAGCCAGTTAGAATCAAAAATAGGTAATCAATTAGCAGGTATTGATATTCGTTGGTCAGACACATTATTTAACCAACCTTATGCCGTTTATGCCAGCACGATTGGTGAAGATGCGAGCTCACAGTTTAAACCAGCTGATAGAGCGTACTTATTTGGCTTACAAACAACACATCGCGTTTACGAGCAGAATTTACTAGTCAACTTAGAATATATTGATACAGGTGTGTCTTGCTCTGCGGGGTCAACGACCGAAAACTGCTATTATGAGCACACTGATTACCAATCAGGGTATCGTTACCATGGTCGCCCTATCGGCTCTACCTATGATAATGATGCGCAATCGCTAGTGTTAACCGTACTTGGGCAACTCTCAAGCGGAACTGACTGGCAAGTAAAATTACGTGATGTAGACTACAACAGCGACAACCGTGATAGATACCCAAATAACCCAGACTTAGGTAACTCGATTACCAAAACAGCATTTAGCTCTAAACAGCTTGAAGTACGTTACAGAATGCTTGCCATGGGGGGGCGCTTAACCCTTGGCGGACTTGCCTCTAATAACGATGGAGCAGAAAACGATACGTCTGCATTTGCAAAGTTCGAATATAACTTTTAGTTTTGCAAGCATTAAAAAAGGGGATAAACCAAAGTTTATCCCCTTTTTTTGATTTCACTAACTAGCTAGCTAGCTAGCTTTTAATTTTGCTAATCACTTTTGATGTAGAGCAACCATCTAAAAACTCAAGAACTTCTACTTTTCCGCCATGACGCAACACGTGCTCAGCACCGGCAATTTGCTCAACAGTGTAATCACCACCTTTAACAAGAATATCTGGGCTAATTTGCTCAATTAGCTTTGCTGGTGTGTCATTTTCAGCCTCACTGCCAAACGGAATAACCCAATCAACTGAGGCTAATGCACTTAAAACCATAGCACGCTCATCTAATGGGTTAATTGGGCGCTCAGGGCCTTTTAAACGGGCAATGGATTCATCGTTATTTAAACCAACCACTAATCTATCACCACGCGCTTTAGCTTGCGCTAAATAGCGCACATGGCCTGCATGCAAAATATCAAAACAACCATTAGTAAATACAATGGTTTCTCCATTTTGCTTTGCAAATTCAATATGTTGTAATACATCATCAAATGGGGTTTGATAATGCTCGCCAGTGGCTTGTAAGTATTGGCCTAACTTGCGGCTCAACTCTTCAGGAGAAACCGTAGCCGCTCCCAATTTACTTACTGCAATACCGGCAGCTAAGTTTGCAATTTCGACTGCATCTTTGGCGGTCATACCCGCACCTAGCATTACAGCTAATGTAGCAATAACAGTATCGCCCGCACCGGTTACATCACTTACTTCGAGTTGTTGCGCTGCAAAGTCATGCTTTTGCGTTGCATCAATTAGCGACATACCTTGTTCTGAGCGTGTTAGTAGCATGGCGTTAATACCCGCATCACTAATCAGGGTACGCGCGCTGCTAGCAAGCAACTCTTCTGAACCAACCTGACCACCCGCTAATTTAAACTCATTTAAATTAGGGGTTATGTAATCAGCTCCACGGTACAACTCTAAATCAGATGATTTAGGGTCAACAAGCACGGTTTTACCTGCATCTTTAGCAACCGAAATCATTTTTTGGATTAGCGCGAGTGAGCCCTTGTTGTAATCAGAAAATACAATAAAGTCGTAATCACTCAGCACCAGCTCTAATCGATTTAATAACAACTGGCTATGAGACTCATTAAAAGCCTCTTCTAAATCTAAACGCACAACTTGTTGATGACGACTGATCACCCGCATTTTAGAAATAGTCGGCAAATCGCATACACTCACAAGCTGTGAATTTATTTTTTCACCCTCTAGAATGTTTTCTAAAATTTGTCCGCTTTCATCCTCGCCAATTAGGCCAAGTAAACCCACTTTGCCATCTAGTCGGGCTATATTTTTAGCCACATTGGCGGCACCACCGGCTTTGTCTTCAAATTTACTGACTTTTACAACGGGTACTGGTGCCTCCGGCGAAATACGGCCAGAATCACCATACCAGTAGCGGTCTAGCATAACGTCACCAACCACTAAAATACGCGCTGCTGATAAGTTTTTTAATAGCGATAAATCCATCACTGCTGCTCCGCAACAACCATATCCATGGCTTCACACAACCAATGGCCGATAAACATATGCGCCTCTTGGATACGGGCTGTTTCATCATTTTTAATAATAATAGGTAACTTGGCGATGTCTTTTACTTTCCCCCCATCGCGACCTGTAAATGCAACAGTGAATGCTCCTATTTTATTAGCGGCTTCTAACGCTAAATTAATATTATTACTGGTGCCCGATGTGGTTAAGCCAATTACAATATCTTCAGGTTTACATAGCGCCTGTACTTGGCGTTCAAATACTGTGTCAAAATGATAGTCATTACTATGCGCTGTTAAAATAGAGGTGTCTGTGGTTAGAGCAATAGACGCTAACGGTCCTCGCTCTAACTTATAACGTACCACAAACTCTGCAGCCAAATGCTGAGCATCAGCCGCACTGCCGCCATTGCCAAACCAAACAACCTTACCACCAGCCTGTAAAGCACTATGACATGCTTCTAACAATTGCATTACCTCTTGATGATACGCCTCCATGGTTTCGAACAATACTTGGTGACGATTTAAACTTTCTAGGTAGCTAGTTGCCACTGAATCTATAATTGACATGAGATATTCCTCTTGGAACTGAAATGGCAGGAAAAATTAATTTCATTATTCCATAATTTTATAGCCAAATCACCTCTATATAACTAAATTAAAGTACGGGTAGAAAGTTATTATTCAGATAAAGAAGGTTTTTATCGTTGTTACCTTTTTCAAGTTGCTATTTTATATTTGTGTATTTAGAAAAAAACGATTTCACGCTAAACTAGCGCCACTTTCATTTATACAAAGCAACAGTATGGCACGCATTTTTTATTCACTCGCATTAATTATTATTAGCCCACTGATTGTATTTTACTTATATGTACTAAGAGGTAAAAAAAACGCAGGATATCGCGCTCACTTTAAGGAACGTTTTGGCTTCATAAGCCGCGCTTTATTTTCAAACAACAAACCAGCTGTATTTCATTGTGCTTCTGTGGGCGAGGTGTTAGCTGCAACCCCTTTAATTAAAGCCCTACAACATGAACAACCGCAGTTAAATATTTTAATTACCTGCAATACTCCAACAGGACGAGAGCAAGTTAGCGCACAATTTAAAAACAGCGTTGCTGTTAGTTATTTACCCATTGATTTTCCTATGGCCACCACTCGCTTTTTAAAACGAGTAAAACCGCAATTACTCTGTATTTTAGAAACTGAACTATGGCCGAACTTAATGGCTAATGCGCACAAACAAAATATACCTGTATTGGTAGTTAATGCACGACTATCTGAAAAGTCTCAGCAAGGCTACGAAAAAGTGGCCCAGCTAACTCGCAGTATCATGCAATCAATTACCGCACTTGCAAGTCACGACAAAACCGATGCAAATCGCTTTATTGAATTAGGGCTACCTGCTGAAAAAAGCCATGTAACGGGATCAATAAAATTTGATATTACCCCAACCACTGCACAACTCGATAAAGTAGCCTCTTTAAAGCAATATTATAAAAAAGCAGAACGCTTTATATGGGTCGCAGGTTCTACACACCCTATAGAGCATGAGTTTATTTTAGCAGCCCACCAGCAACTACTAGAAACACATCCTGACGCTTTACTGATCATTGCGCCACGTCACCCCGAACAATTTGATAAAGTTGCAGAGCTACTGACTCACTCGAATCTTAGCTTTAGTCGTCGCAGTCAAAAAAATTATAATAATGAACAAATTGTGTTAGCCGACACATTAGGTGAATTACAATATCTATATGGTGCCGCTAATATTAGTTTTATTGGTGGCAGTTTAATTCGTCGTGGTGGCCATAACCCATTAGAGTCGGCAGCTTTTTCAGTGGGTGTACTTACCGGCCCTCATACCTACAACTTTGACCATGTTTACCCTGAACTTATTAAACTCAAAGGCGCCCATGTGGTTGAAAATACTGACGAACTGGTGCTTGCATTGCTTCGTTTGATTAAAAACACCAAAGCGTGTGATATTCTTGGCAGTAAAGCAGCTCAGTGCGTTGCTAAAAACCAAGGCGCTATTGCCAAAACGCTTGCCATTATAACTCCTTATTTAGAGCCAAAATCGTGACCAACTTAGCTATATCTCAAACCCGTGAATGGGTAAGCGCTGTGATTGTAAAATACAATTTTTGTCCATTTGCCCGTAAAGAAGTTGAAAATAACTGCATTCACTACACCATTAGTAACACCTCAAAAATTGATGATGCTGTTATGGATATGCTTGAACAATGTACCCAGCTTGACCGTGATCCTCAGCGTGAAACAACTTTGTTAATATTTGATAATGGCTTTACTGATTTTGAAGATTTTTTAGACCTTGTTGACTTAGCCAATGCGCTATTAGTTGCACAAGGTTTTGAGGGGAAGTACCAAATTGCAAACTTTCATCCTGACTATGTTTTTGCTGATAGTGATGAAGATGACGCTGCAAATTATACTAATCGCTCGCCTTTTCCTACTTTACACTTAATACGTGAAGCAAGTATGAGCGCGGCACTAGATGAATACAACGAGCCGGAGTCAATTCCTGAACACAATATCAACTTAGCTCGCCGTAAGGGAATTCACTTTTGGCAGCAGCTACTTAAAAATTGCAAAAAACCGAGCGCATAAGCTCGGTTTTTGGTTTTTAATAATGCGCAGAGTTATTTTTTAACCCACTCACCATTAACTTCAACGAAATGCCCTGCTTGGGTTTTTTCAATGGTTTTTGCCGCCGCTAGTGCTTCTACTTGAGCAAGTGACAAGTTGTTCTTTTTCGCAAGTTTTAAATATTGTGCTTTGCGCTTTGCGTTAATTTCATCAACAACCGCTTTAGCCTCTGCATTTTGTACAACCAAACCTAAATAACCTGAGCTATCTTCACCCACAAGCCCTTGGTTTTTAGCATCATCTAAACTGATTGCCCAAGCAGAAAATGACAATAAAGCGGCACTTAAAAGTGTGATCACGTTTAACTTTTTATTTTTTAATAAACTCATAATTGCTCCTTAGAATAACTCACTGTCATCGCTAAATAAGTCATCTAGCTCTTTATCAACTTTTACGCGAATTTCATGATCAACCTTCACATTTAAATTAATGGTGATAGGCTCTTTCGCTGCCACTTCAACGCGGTGCGTACATGCACTAAGCAACCCCAGTGCTGTAAGTATTATCAGCCATTTAGTCATTTTTAGTTCCTTTTGTTGAATACTCTTGTTCAACTTTTTGAGTAATTTCATCACTTAAGCGCAATGCTCTTAAGAGTGTAAAAACATTTTCTTCATGGTTGTAATTAAAGTTAACTTGCTGCGCCTGTTCCTTATTGTATCCCTTTAAGTTTACACCTAAATAAAGCCAACCGTCAGGCTTTAAGTCAACACTACTGTTTAAGCTCTGAATGTCTAAATCTTCCAACAAGCTTAAAATCGGGTCCAGTTCTTGTTGCTGAGCTTTAACTGCATCAAAAGCTGCATTGTCAGTAATAACTAGTTTACCTGTTCCTTTGTTAGATAATTCACCAGATTTTACCGAAATACCTTTTTGATCAAAGTAAACAGGTAAGCGGCCATTCACTCGACCAGTTAGTGTAATGCCTGATTTATCATCTAAGGTAATAAGTTTACTCGCATCAATATTTTCAAATGTGACCAAAGACTGCTGCGCTTTTTCCGTCACTTTGTAGCTATCCAAAGCAAAACGACCACCAAGTACATCAGCAGTTATTTTTTCAGCGCGAGCAATAGAGTTCTCAACACTAAAATTACCGACAATGTTACTCACAACAGCACCTGCTCGTAACTCATTTAATTCAAATGTAGTAGGAGCCACATTAAGCTGCCCTGAATCATAAGAACCCGTTAAGCGAGTGCTAAAATGCTTAGCTAAATAATCGTTGTATAAGCCACTTACCTGTTCGACTTGAAATGCAAAATCAGCCTGCTGTAAATTAACATCTCCGCGAACAACCCCATTAAAGCTACCATCGGTCAGCGTGGCTAATGGTTCAAACTGCTGTAAAACAGGGTTAAATTTAGTCACAGCTTGATCTGCAACTGTTATCTCAAATGGGTGTTCCACAGCAGATATGTGGTGACTGGCTACCAACTCAATACCATCAATAAATACATGATGTGAGGCTTGAAGCGCCCGACTTTGCAGGCCTTTAGAGCTTATGCGAATATTACTTAGGTTTAAAAAGTCACTGTTAAGTTGGGTAAGTTTAGTTTCACTGTTTAAATCGACAAATAATTCGCCAACAGCCAAACTAGAAGATGCTGATAATTGATTATTTACACCACGCACTTGGTATTGCTCATAAGCCGCTGAGCGTAAATGGCTATCCAAGCTTGCGTTGATATTTTGTTTATCGTCAATCTCAGTCGTAAACTGTGCCTTATAGCCCTTTACTGTTAATTTATCAAAACTAAGCTCAGCAAAACCAATCTCGCTGGTTATTTTCGCATTTTTTTTATGTTGTAAAACATTCTCTATTTGAAATAGGCCAGTGCTTGCTACCTTTTTAGCTGATGCGGGTAAAAAACCAGGCAGCTCATCGACGTTTAATTGGTAGTTGCCATTCACAGCCAAGTTATTTAAAGCTGCATCTATTTCTATATGCTCAATGTCTTCACTGATAAACAATAACTTAATATTGCCTTTGGCATACTCTAACGGCTGCTGAATATTAATTGCTAGGTTTTTCAGGCTCAGCTTCGTTTCACTATTTTTAGTGTTTAATAGCATTGACGGCATAACAAGTTGTCCGTTTTCAAACTTTACCGTATCACTGAGCATCAATTGCCATTTTAACGGCAGTTGCTTGGCTACAAATTCACGCTGTGATTGATTGTTTATAAGCGCCAAACAATCACTATCAAACGTTACCAAGCTGGTTAATTGCTGTGTATTTAACAAGGCTTTTTTATCGTTAAAGTGATAGTAAATATTCATATCACCAAAAGCCTTTAGCGTTACTGGGCATTTACTAAATTGCTGTGTAAACTCAGCATCTATGTTTGATTTTATATCAACGGATAACCCATCAAAGGTGAACTCATGCCCACTGTTTAATGAAAGCGCGGGTATCGGCTTTATCTTTGTTAGTAATCCATCAACTAACTTAAAGTGACCAGTAATTTTATGATTGCTGACTGTTACCTCTGCGATTGCATCACCTGAAATCACAAATGTATTTAGCTTCTCTTCACCAATGCTAACTACCAGTTCATCATGAAGTTGTGGGTGGGTAATTAACAATCTTTTGATATCAATTTTCGGCCGCTCTTTGGGTAAACTAAGTGCCAGCTTTTTGAAGGAATTATTACTTGCTGAGACACTCTCGCTATCATTTAAACGAAGATTAGCGCGGCCAACAGTTATTTTTTTTGTATCAGCCACAATGCCACCAAGCTCAATTTTATGGCCTTGGTAAGTCAAACATAATCGGTTTACGTTTAAGCTAATATTTGAGTTTAGTGACCAATCTAAACAATGTAGTTCAACGCCAGATTGGCTCAAAGATGGCGCTATAGCCCATTGAGTTATAGGCATACGAAATACATAACCCAGTGTTAAAACACTCAGAAATAAAAACACGATTCCCCATGCGATGCGTTTGATCATACTATCCTTATTGAACCTTGAACCTTGAACCTTGAACCTTGAACCTTGAACCTTGAACCTTGAACCTTGAACCTTGAACCTTGAACCTTGAACCTTGAACCTTGAACCT
>Ga0209121_10000027_pt1 | contig 140633 bp, 115 predicted proteins | sample Cruoilmetagenom3_FD_187292 | JGI IMG/M metagenome (GOLD analysis project Ga0209121, IMG submission 187292) | Oil polluted marine microbial communities from Coal Oil Point, Santa Barbara, California, USA - Sample 3 (SPAdes) (version 2) | ecosystem: Environmental > Aquatic > Marine > Oil seeps ...
GGTGGGTCAGACCGGTAAGATCGTCGCACCCGACCTGTACATTGCGGTGGGTATCAGCGGTGCGATTCAGCACTTGGCGGGCATGAAAGACTCCAAGGTAATCGTCGCGATCAACAAAGACGACGAAGCGCCGATCTTCCAGGTCGCCGATTACGGCTTGGTGGGGGATCTATTCGAGATCCTGCCGGAACTGGAAAGCAAGCTGTAAAAGCTTCTTGCATCCACGTCTTGGTCGGAATAACCCGTAGCGGGGGTCTTTCGCCATGGCCGGAAATAGTTCCCGACATTTCCGGCATTTCCGCCATCCATGGCGGTCAGATGGCGAAAGTAGCGCCCATAGATGGGTTCACAGCGCCCCCGCGCAGGGTTGTTCCGACCATGCCACTGCAGTGTGGCATCTTATTGAAAGGCCCTGTGGTGCCTTTTGCAGTATTACTTCAAAATAATAATTAGCGAGTTTTCCATGCTAACCCAACTGACTGCCTCGATGACGCTGCCGGTTATCGGCTCTCCCATGTTTATCGTTTCTGGCCCTGAGCTGGTCATTGCCCAGTGTCAGGCGGGGATTATTGGCGGGTTTCCGGCGCTGAATGCCAGGCCTGCGGAAGTGCTTCGGGAGTGGCTGCAGCAGATTACCGATACCTTAGACGACTATAGCGCTCAGAATCCGCAGCAGCCCGCCGCGCCGTTTGCGGTGAATCAGATCGTGCACCCCACCAATGACCGTCTGGATCATGATGTGGCGCTATGCGCTGAGTTCAAGGTGCCGCTGATCATCACCAGCCTGCATGCGCCCAACCGGGTGGTCGAGCAGGTACACGCCTATGGCGGCCTGGTATTTCACGACGTGACCACACTTAGGCACGCTAGAAAAGCCATCGATGCCGGGGTGGATGGGCTGATTTTGGTCTGCCATGGGGCAGGCGGCCATGCAGGGCGGCTTAACCCCTTCGCCTTTGTGGCGGAGGTCAGGCAGTTTTACGATGGCCCGCTGGTGCTGGCAGGGGCGATTACCAAAGGCGAGCAGATCGCTGCCGCTCAGGCGCTGGGCGTGGACATGGTGTATATGGGCACGCGCTTTATTGCCACCCAGGAGGCCAATGCTCAGCCCGCGTACAAGCAGATGGTACTGGAAGCCGCTGCAGGGGATATCGTCTATACCAATCTATTTACTGGCGTGCACGGAAACTACCTGCGCCAAAGCATCGAGCTGGCTGGGCTTGACCCAGAGGCACTGCCAGAGGGCGACAAAAGCGCCATGCGCTATGGATCAGGCGGCAGCAGCAAGGCAAAAGCGTGGCGGGATATTTGGGGTGCCGGGCAGGGAGTGGGCGGTATTACCACACTGAACAGCGTGGCCGATGAAGTAGCCACGCTGCGTGCTGATTATCAACAAGCGCTGAATCAATTGCGGCGGCGCTGACGAAAAGCAGCCACGCGGGAGTGAAAATCCTCGGTGGCTTTACACTCATCCTGCAGTGCGCCTTCAAGCGTTAGCGTCTCGTCAAGCGACAGGTTCGCCGCCTGCCGCATGGCCCGTTTCGTTGCCCCCAGCGCTTGGGGTGACTGAGCCACCAGGGCCTGTGCCAGTGCTCGTGCTTCCGCTACCACCTGATCATCTTCTACTGCCCGGTTGGCTAGGCCCAGCGCCACGCAGCGCCCGGCGTCGATGGGTGTAGCCAGCGCTGCCATCTCAAAAGCTTGGGCGTGGCCAAGCTTGCGTACCAAATGCCAGCAAGCGCCGCCGTCGGGAATCAAGCCAATATTGATAAAGGCCAGTTTTAGGTAAGCCGAGCGGCCCATCACCACCATATCGCTGGCTAGCACGTAGGACACACCAATCCCCGCGGCAGCGCCGCTCACCGCGGCGATTACGGGCTTTTCCATCGTCATCATGCTGCGCAGTGCAGGCAAAAAAAGCGTTGCCAGCCGCTCGCTGGCGGGCTGGGTGGAGGCCTTTTCGAATTCTGCTAAATCAGCACCGGCGCAAAAGGCGCTACCTTCACCGCTAAGGATCACGCAGCGCACCTGCGGGTCAGCTGCCACAGTGGCTAATGCGTCATTGAGCGCCAGAGCCGTAGGCTCGTTGAGCGCATTGCGCACCGCAGGGCGCGCAATGGTCACTTCGGCGATACCGCCCTCGGAAGTCTCAAGGTTTACTAACGGATCTTCTTCCCTGCGCATGAGCTTCTCCTTAGGCGGCGTCGAGCTGTTCGCTCACCGTCTCAAGGTGATAGTCGCTGTCGCCCAGGTAGTGGTCAAACATCACCAGATATTTGGCGTAGTGGGCCACGTAGCACTCTCCGGTCATACCCATGCCGCCATGAAGCTGAATGGCCTGTTCCGCAATAAAGCGCGCAGACTCGCCGCAGTAAGCCTTGGCCGCGGCGATTTTATAGTCCCGCTCGTCAGCAGGCAGTGAGAGGCTGGTGGCGGCGAGAATCGCCATGGAGCGCGACTGTTCTAGGTGAAGGTGCATATCCACCATGCGGTGCTGCAGTGACTGGAACGTGGCCAGCGGCAGGCCAAACTGCTTGCGCTCTTTTAAATAGGCGAGGGTTTGGTCGCAGGCAGTTTCCATCGCACCAATGGCTTCGGCGCAAAGTGCGGCGCGGCCCAGGGCCAGCACCTCTACCAATGCGTCACCTGCGTCTTCGCTTAGGCAGTTCTCTAGTGGCAGTGCCACGCTGTTCAACGTTAGGTCACCGGCGGGCTGGTCATCCATTGTGCGATAGGTCTGTAAGGTGACGCCTTGAGTATTGGCAGGGACGATAAACACGCCTAGCTTGCCGGTAGGCAGTTGGGCGGTCACCAGCGTGGCGGCGGCATTGCCGAGGTTCATTACGACATCTTTGCGGCCATTAAGCTGCCACTGGCCATCTTGTTGGCTCGCTTGGGTTGAAATATCGAAAGCGTCATAGCGGGCGGTGTGTTCTTGCCAAGCCAAGGCGAGCTGGTGTTCACCTTCCAACAGCGGGGCCAGCCAGCGCTCCTGCTGTGCTGAGTTGGCGCATAGCGCAAGCAGCTGTCCGGGCATAACTAATCCAAACAGGTACGCTTCCGGCACCAAGCCGCGCCCCAAGGCCTGCATAATAATCATTACATCGGTGCCGTCGCCGCCTAGCCCGCCTACGTCTTCGCTAAACGGCATATGCAGCAGGCCTAATTCTGAAAACGTGCGCCATAGCGGGCTGGCCCCTTGGGCTGGCGCTTCCAGCATAGCGCGGCGCTGCTCGGGCGTTACCTGGTCGGCCACCAAGCGTGTCAGTGTCTCTTCGAGCATGCGCTGCTCGTCGGTGAGTGCAAAATCCATGGTGACTCCCTTACATTCCTAAAATGGTTTTAGCGACGATGCTTTTTTGAATCTCGTTGGCACCGCCATAAATCGACAGCTTGCGACGATTAAAATACTGGGCGCTGGCGGCAGCGCCTTGGGCGTATTCATTATCCAGCGATTCATCACCATGGAGAAACTCGGGGAAGAACGGCAGGGCAGCAGGCCCAAGCGCACGGCGGGTAAGTTCGCTAATCTCTTGACGTAGCTCAGAACCGCGTACTTTTAGCAGCGAGCTCTCTGCACCCGGCACGCCGCCATCCCGCGCTGCGGCAATCACGCGTAGGTTGGTCACTTCCAGTGCCATCAGCTCAAGCTCGGCTTTGACCACACGCTGGCGAAAGCTGGGGAGCGATAAAAGCGGCTTGCCGCGATGCTGCATACGAGAGGCGAGGGATTTCAAATGGCGCAGTGCCTGCTTAGCGTGGCCAAGCCCGGCAATGCCGGTACGCTCGTGGGTAAGCAAAAATTTGGCGCAGGTCCAGCCTTGGCCCTCTTCACCCACACGGTTTTCTACCGGCACGCGCACATTATCGAGAAACACTTCGTTGACTTCATGAGCGCCGTCGAGGGTAATAATCGGCCGTACGGTAATGCCGGGGGTCTGCATATCAATCAGTAAAAAGCTGATGCCCGCCTGTTTTTTCGCGTGGGGGTCGGTGCGCACCAAACAGAACATCATGTTGGCGTGCTGGCCTAGGGTCGTCCAGGTTTTCTGGCCATTGACGATGTAGTGGTCGCCATCACGCACGGCGCGGGTGGATAAGCCCGCCAAATCCGAACCAGCACCCGGCTCAGAATAGCCCTGGCACCACCAGTCCTGATTATTAAGAATCCGCGGCAGGTAGTGCTGTTGTTGCTCCACGCTGCCGAATTTCATAATCACTGGCGCGACCATGTTGACGCCAAAGGGCACCACCGTAGGGGCGTGGGCGGCGGCGCACTCTTCATCGAAGATATGTCGATGCACCGGGCCCCAGCCTGGACCGCCATGCTCAACAGGCCAGTTGGCGGCAAGCCATCCTTGATCGCTGAGAATGTTCTGCCAGCGGATGTGGTCATCGGCGCGCAGATGGCGGCCTAGGCGCACACGCTCACGGATGTCGCTCGGCAGTGCATCGGTTAAAAATCGGCGGACTTCCTCGCGGAATGTCTGCTCTTCGGGGCTAAACGTCAGGTTCATGAGTGAGCATCCTTGGAAGGCGTCGATAAAGTGGATTGCAGAGTGGTATGGCGATGCGGCCCGCCAAGATGACGTGGGTAGCCCAACGCTTCCACCGCCAGCAGATCGATATCACTCTCGCGGTAGCAGGTGCCTTGCTGCGCTAGCGTCAGGCTCGCCTGCTCCATAGCTGACTGGGCGTCGTGGTCGGGCGCTTGCTCTGCGGCGTCATAAAGCGTGCTCAGCACGCTAGGCGACTTGCTCACCACCACGTTGGCCCGCAGCGCTTTGAGCGTTAAGGCCACCCGCTGCTGGTCGGTCGCGCTGGCGTGGTGATTGACCAGCTCATGGAACGGGCCGTGCTCGGCAAGCACTAGGCTGAGAGGCGATGCGGAGGCACTTTCGGTGAGTAACTGCAGTGCTACGGTAATCGCTTGAGAAGGGCAGGCGCTGGCATCGGCGCCAGGGGCGAGCAGGCACAGCTCAGTGCTATCGTTTGGGGTATCGGTTAGCGTTATGCTGGCGCGCTGGGCGGTGGTGTGAAGCGTCTCAAACAGCGGGTGTTCACCGATGAGGGCGATCTGCGCAAAGGGCTCATCGTTATCTACTCCCGTCACCACGTGGGGATTTCTAGCGGCAAAAAAGAGGTGAATCAGCCCTGCGCGCTGCGGGGAATCCATACAGGCAAGAAACAGCTCACGCTCGCGACGCAAACCCTCTTCCAGAGATGCGGCTTTGGTGCAGGCGTCAACGGCTTCCACAATGCGAAACGGTGAAAACAGTGCCGGTGCGCTAGTTTCAAGCTGTTCGCGCATGGAGGCAATGGCCTGGGGGTTGGCCTCTGGAGCGGGTAGCTGCCCGGTGATGCGCGCCTGCTGTTGTCCCGCTAATACCTCTTTTGCCGCTGCCAAACCTGCTTCCAGCGGTGTTTGGGCATCGCTGATGGCATCGATAATGCCGATATCCTGCGCTTCAGCGGCTTCCACAAAGCGCCCGCTGGTGATGATTTCTAGGGATCTTTCCACGCCTACCAAACGGGGCAGCCGTTGGGTACCGCCTGCGCCGGGCAGTAAGCCAAGCTTCACTTCTGGTAAACCTACGCGTGTGCCTGCCAGCGCAACACGATAGTGGCACCCCAACGCAACTTCTAAACCGCCGCCCAGCGCAGTGCCGTGTAGCGATGCGATGAGCGGTTTGGGGCAGGCTTCTAGCTGTGTAATGACATCCGGTAGCAGCGGTGCTTGGGGCGGCTTACCAAATTCACGTATATCGGCCCCTGCGATAAAGGTGCGCCCCTCTGCCACCACCACCAGCGCTTTGGCCTGCTGGTCGGCCAACCCCTCTTCAAGGGCGCTGAGCAAACCGCTTCGCACCGCTTGGCTCAAGGCGTTGACGGGCGGGTTAGCGATGCTGATGACACCGACTTCGCCATGTCGCTGGTAGTGAACACTCATAGTGACTCCCATGTTTCGCAGTGTGAAATAGGAATTTGTTATTTGGAATAGGTCGATGATGGCGAAAGTTGCCCATAGAGTCAATAATGCAAAACATTGTTCTGCAATGCGAAACTAGCTGGCTAAACAAAAGGTCGCACTAAGGCGACCTTTACCAGTTAGGCTTTCTATCGTATGACCAAGCGGTTTAAAAAACGGGGTTGAGTCCCGCGTCTTCCAATGCGGCCCGTCGCGTTTCCATCCAGCCGTCGACAAATGCTGCTTCATCGTCCGGCGCATCTGCTTGATAGGCGTCCCAGGTAGCCTTGAGTAATGCCTGGCGATCAACCAGGTCGCTCTGATGCGCGTCCATTGCCTCAGTCCAAATCCCTTTGGCGCGGTAATAGTCGACCACCTCATCATGGAAAGGGACGACCCAGGTCATGTCCTGATTTTCCAAAGCATACCCCTTGGCACCTGGGGCGTTGTCCTTATAAGCATCGAAGGACTCGACCAGTGTGGTGATTAACCCGCGCACGGTTTCGGGTGCCAAGTCAGCGTTGCTGACCATGATGGGGTAAGGGTAGCTAGCGCTGGATAGCGGCTGGTCTGCATCAATCCCCGCCCCGGACGTGACATCATGCGGCTGGAAGTAAGGGGCCGTCTCAAGCATGCGTGCCCAGCCGGCTTCATCATCAGTGGGCAGCTCTGGCCACTGCAGGCCGCGGGGGCTGGCGGCCAATCGTTGGGCGGCGGGAGTGACTGTGGTGGTAATCGCTGCGTCGGCGCGGCCGCTTATAATCCCGTCGAAGGCGGCGTTGTAGCCGGGGAAATCGACGCGCTCCACGTCATCCCAGGTCAAACCTGCAAATGCCAGGTAGGCTTCGGCGGCTTTATTCAGCGCATCGTCGCCACGCAGGTAGGCCAGTCGTTTGCCCTCCAGGTCGGCGATGCCGTCAAGTTTGACATCCCCCGCCACGGCCATGCCCAAGCCAAAGCTGGCCAAGGAAGTTGATATAACGCGAATGGGTTGCGGCCCCCAATCAGGGCGGGCAAACATCATCACACCTTCTGAGCCGTAGTAACTGGCGATGCCGCAGGCGCATAGATCCACACGGCCTGTTTTAAGAGGCGTCATGCGCATGGTGTCATTTTCACCCGGGATGACTCGGGACTGCGTGCCATGCTCGGCTTGTAGCAATTGGCTGATCGCCATGATTTGCGCATTGCCGCTGGTACCGGTGCCGTAAGCGGTCCAATTCAGCGTGGGTGGCATAGCGCTGGCCTGACTGGTGATGAGCAGGCCAGCCGCTAAGCTGCTTATGACGAGGGGGAGTGTTGTTTTTGTGCGCATAGATTCCTCGGTGTTTGAATTAAGCGTTGGCCGTTAGCGAACGCCGATGGTGGCGCTGGCTTAAACGCGCCAATAAAACGCCCGGTACCAGTGCTATTGCCGCGAGGCCAATTAACTCCCACTGGCTCAATGGGACCATGCCACCACCAGGCAGTGCTAGCAGTAGACCGGAGATCAAGACCAAGGCGCGAATGACGATTTCCTGCAGCGCGCCATAACCTAGCCGCCCCACGCCCATTAAGTAGCCTTGCATCGCCGAGGCAAACAGGATGATGCCAATGATCGCCTGAATAAACACGGCGATAATCATCAGCGGCGCGCCCTGCATAATGAGCGCCGGGTTAAGAACGAACAGGAACGGAATAAAGTAAATCACGCTGCCCAAACGCATGGCCTGAAGGCCAGTTTCCATGGGACGGGCACCAGCCACAGTGGCGGCAGCAAAGGCACCCAGCGCCACGGGTGGCGTAATGAAGCTCAGCATGCCCCAGTAGAGAATGAACATGTGCACCGCCATTGGGTCCAGGCCGCCGCCTTGAATCAACGCAGGGGCGAGCGCCACCGCCAGGAAGATATAAGCGGCCGTTACGGTCATGCCAATACCTAATACAAAGCTCGTTACCGCGCCCATAATTAACAGTAGCGGCACGCTGCCACCGGCGATATTGATAAAGTCGTTGGCAATAGTGCCCGACAGGCCAGTCATGGAGAGTGCGCCGACCAGCATGCCCACACCTGCCAGAATGGCGATAAGTTCAGCAAACAGCTTGGCCGCAGAGGACAGCGTCTCGGTGACGTCTTTCCAGCCCCAACGGTTGTGTTTGGAGAGCTGGTTGAGCACCAGCAGCAGAGCGGTGGCATAGAAGGGGGCCACTGCTTCGCGCTGCATGACCAGCAGCATCCACACCAGCAGGCCGAAGACAAAGATGAAGTACCAGCCTTCTTTAAGCGTTTGCTTGATTGACGGCAGCTCAATGGCGGGCAGACCTTTGATGTCATTGCGCGCTGCATAGGCGTCAATTTGAATGAACAGGCCGAGGAAATAAAGAATGGAGGGAATCACCGCTGCTAGCGCAACCGCAGAGTAGGGAATGTCCAGAAACATTGCCATGACGAAGGCGGTAGCACCCATCACGGGGGGCATCAATACACCCCCGGTAGAAGCACAGGCTTCCACACCGCCCGCAAAGGAACGGCTCATGCCGATACGACGCATGGCGGGGATAGATAAAACACCGGTAGTCAATACGTTACTAATGACGCTGCCGCTCATCGACCCCATCAGCCCACTGGAGAAAATCGCTACCTTGGCGGGGCCGCCGCGTACATGACCTAGCAGCGCAAAGGCGAGATTAATGAAAAACTTGCCGCCACCACTTTTCTGCAGCACCACGCCAAAGACCAGAAAGCCAATCACCAAGCCTGCAAAAGCCTGCAGAGGCACGCCCATGATGCTCTCGGTGCTCATCGTATGGTACATGGCGGTCTGTTCCAGGGTGGAAGGGAACGCCTGGATAGGGCCGGGAACGATATCTGCCACCAGCGGGTAAAGAGAAAATAAGCCGGCAATGATCGCAATCGGTAAACCGCCTGCCCGACGTGCGGCTTCGATAATGAGGACCCAATAGGCATAGCTGGCATAAATAGCCATTTCTGGGGCAGAAAATGCCCAGCCACGCTCCAAGATGGGGACGGCGTTATAGACGAAGTAACCGCCAACCAGCAGGGTGGTTGCGCTGAGCAGATAGTCATACCAGGGAATAGGCTGCTCTTGCTGACTGTCGCGCATGGGCCAGAGCAAGAACACTAGCGGCAGCAATAGCGCGACCACAGCGTAATAGAACTGCGTCTCTAGTCCTGTGACAAAAGTGAGTAACCCTAAATTGAACAGGTAATCTAGCGTCATCAGCATCAATATGACAGTGACGGTAGCTGGCACCCAGCGTAACGCAGAAGGTAACTCACGAATTTGGCTAATCTTTTCTTTAACCTGCTTATTATTGGCAGGCGAGGTTTTGGTGTTCATTGGGCGTTCCGTCAATCAGCAGGGGCGGCGAGCGCCGCCCCATGGCGTGTTACTCGAAGATCGGTTCGAAGCCGGCATCGCTCAGAGCAGTGGCACGGGCTTCCATCCACTCGGTAGTGAATGCCTCGTCATCACTGGGTGCGTCCTGCATAAAGCTTTCCCAGGCGCTCATCAGCACGTTCTGGCGCTCGACGAGTTTGTCCTGGTGTGACTGCATTTCCTCGGTCCATACATCGATCTCCTTGTAGTACTCCACCACCGCATCGTGGAACGGGACTACCCACTGGAGATCCTGTTGTTCCAATGCGTAACCCGATGCACCTGGCGCATTATCTTTATAGTCATCGAAATTTTCTTGCATCGCTTTGATCAAGCCGTAAGCGACGTTATCCGCCAGGTCCTGATTGGCGACCACAATCGGGTAGGGATAGCTGGCACTGGGAACCGGGTTTTCAGCGCTAATGTCACCTGCGCCGGCGGTCACTTCGTGGGGGCGGAAATAGGGAGCAACTGCCGCCATCCGCTCCCAGCCTGCTTCATCGTTGGGGTCCAATACCGGCCAACTGATACCCCGAGGGCTGCTCGCTAACTGCTGGGCGGGCGGGGTGACGGTAGTGGTAAAGGAGGCATCTACGTCGCCGGCGATAATGCCGTCGAATGAACGACCATAGCCGGGGTAATCAACCCGCTCGACGTCATCCCACGTTAACCCACCAAAGGCGAGATAGGCCTCGGTGCCCTTATTCAGTGCGTCGTCACCGCGGATATAGGCGATGCGCTTGCCCGCCAAGTCCGCTGGGGTTTCAACGCCTAGATCTCCCGCTACAGCCAGTGAAAGGCCAAACGAGGCAGTCGAGGTAGTGATGACCCGCAGCGGCTGTGGGCCCCAATCACGGTCAGCGAACATCATCACGCCTTCCGCGCCGTAGTAACTGGCAATACCGCAGGCGCAAAGATCCACACGGCCTTGTTTCAGTGGAGTCATGCGCGAGACATCGTTATCGCCTGGCAGGATGCGTACCGATGAATCGTATTTGTTTTGCAGCATGTTGCCGATGGCCACGGCCTGAGCGTAGCCGCTCGAGTTGGTGCCGTAAGCTGTCCAGGCCATCGTGCCGGGTAATTCAATCTCACTGGCGTGACCGACCGCAGCGCCAAGCAGCGTTAGCGGGAGAGCGGCAATAACGAGTCGATGAGCAAGTGGGCGCATTTTAATGCTCCTTTGTTGTGGTTGTGATGATGCTGTTAGTTACGTTTCGTTACTTTGCGTTTTGCTATGCGGTATCTTGTTTTGCTAAGTGGTCGATTGATAGTAGAGAAGCCGCTGGGTAGCTGTCAATGTTGTTGTTAGAGCCTGCTCTCTTTCGTAAGCGACAGACACAAAAAAACCAGGCATTGGCCTGGTTTTTCAATAGCTTGCTGATTTAATTGACTAGGAAAATTCGCGCCAAGCGGCGTAAGTGCTGAGAAAGACGCGCCCTGTTAACGCCTCCAGAAAATCGCTCTTTTTGAGTTGATCCATGACCGGTCCCTTTACTTCAGACAAATGTAGTTTGACCTCGGAGTCTTTTAAACGTGCGTTGATCGCGTCCAGGCTTTCCAGTGCTGATGCATCGATCAGGTTGACTGCCGAGCAAATCAATACCACGTGCTCTAGCTCTGGGTGGCTCGCCACCAAGTTGTAAACGGTGTCTTCCAAATAGCGGGCATTGGCAAAATAGAGGCTTTCATCAATGCGCAGCAGGGCGACATGGGGAACGGTCTCTACATCATGCCGGGTGGTGTTGCGAAAGTGCTCGGTGCCAGGAACACGGCCTACCAAGGCGCTATGAGGGCGGCTGGTCCGGTACAAAAAAAGTGCAATGGATAGCGTAACACCGCTGATGATGCCTGCTTCCACCCCTTCGCACAGAGTAAGTAAAATCGTCACGGCCATCGCGGCAAAGTCGCTACGCGAGTAGCGCCAGGTTTGCCGCAGCATAGGAATATCCACCAATGTCAGAATAGACACCGTGATGGTGGCGGCCAGGGTGGCAATCGGTAGGTAGTAGAGCCAACCGGTGAAAGATAGCGTGACCAGCGCAATACCTAAAGCTGCGAAAGTGCCTGCGGCAGGTGTTTGGGCGCCCGCGTCGAAATTAATGACGGTACGCGATAGGCCCCCGGTGACCGGCATGCCGCTGGAAAAACCGGCGGCCAAGTTGCTGGCGCCCAAACCCACCAACTCTTGATTGGGGGAGATGCGCTGGCGCCTCTTAGCAGCCAGCATCTGCCCCATCGAAACCGACTCTACAAACCCGACCAAGCTGATGAGTAGTGCAGGAATGAGGAGTGAGCGCCATAACGAGTAATCGCCCCAGGGAAAACTCAGCGCGGGCAGGCCGCCCGGTATCCGGCCAACCACATTGACGCCTTTTTCTGCCAGCTGCCAGTGCCAAGTCACCGTGGTAGTGACCACCACTGCAAAGACAGGCCCGGCTTTAGCGATCAAGTCAGCGAGAAATAGCGGTAAGCCGGCTTTATGCAGAAAGACTTTGCCGTGACGCCGCAAAGCAATCAGGAGCACCAGCGTACCGGCTCCAATCAGCAAGGTAGGTAAATGGTAGGTGGATAAATTGGGCAGCAGGGTGATCATGCGTTCCACCAGTGTAAAACCACTGCTGTCCACGCCTAGCAAACTACCCAACTGACTGGCTGCAATCAGAATGCCCGAGGCCGTTAGAAAGCCTGAGATGACCGGGTGGCTTAAGAAGTTACTGAAAAAACCCATTTTCAGCAGGCCCATAATGACCAGCATCCCGCCGGAAAGCAGGGAGAGTATTAATGCTGCCTGTAAATACGTCTCCGTTCCGGTTGCCGCGACCGACGACAGGGCCGCACCCGTCATTAAGGCAATAATGGCCACTGGCCCGACGGCCAGCGTTTTGCTAGTGCCAAACAGCGTATAAACCAGCTGTGGCAATATACTGGCATACAGACCCACCACTGCAGGCAGTCCGGCCAGCAGCGCATAGGCGAGTGACTGGGGGATGACCATCACGGTGACGATCAGCCCTGCCAGTAAATCAGCTCCCAGTAGTCGTTTATGGTAATGGGGGAGCCATGTCAGGATAGGCAAATAGCGCTTGAGCATGAGTTCCTGGTGTCGAGGGGAGTGCCAAACAGAAAGGGTAAGGGATATTTCATTCAGTTTCAGCGCTTATATTCATTAGGTCTGCACTAAAAGCCTGCCACGTAGAATGTTAGCGCCCGCTATCTGCCCCCAAAGTGCTACTTCTTTCGATTGTGTAACCCGTTAAGATTAGGCGCAAAGGTGAGTTAAGCCTTGCTGGCTGGCTGTTTGTAACTCAATAACACCAATAAAAAGAGTATTACTCATGCGTATACTGCAATTGCTGGTACCAGTGCTGATGATGGCATTATCGGTGGGGGCTGCTACTCAAGGCGGAATGTGGGTTTATGCAGCGGTCATTTTGGCGGCGTTGGCTGGCGCTTCTATGCTGCTAGCAACGTTTGCGATGATCTACCGCGCGGAACACCACCATCTTGAAAAACGCCACTTCGGTTTCAAGCCCCAGCGGGATTACCGCGCGTTGCGCGCCATGGCTTACCGGTTGATGAACCGGGCCAGCAGCACGGCGATTGCCTCGGCGGAAGTCTCCCACTATGCCGATCTAATGGATCAGCGTCTTACCCAGCAAGAAACGATGGCCCGAGAGGCCTCCTCCAGCATGACATCCATCAACGCGGCCATTATGCAGGTCAGCGCAAGCGCCAGCCAAGTGGCAGCATTAGCCGCGAGCGCCAGGGATGCCAGCCATCATAACCATGCAGAACTGGACGATATCATTCAGGACATGAACGGTGTGGCAGAGCGTTCCCACCAGGCGCTGGAAATGCTCACCGCCCTCAATGACAAGATCGAGCGTGTTCGTAACGTTACTTCGATGATTGAAGGTATCGCCGAACAGACCCACCTGCTTTCGCTCAATGCCTCCATCGAGGCAGCCCGGGCCGGTGAACACGGCCGCGGCTTTGCCGTGGTCGCTGGCGAAGTACGCAATCTGGCATTGAAAACCTCCACCGCGACGCAAAGTGTCGATGAGTTGGTCAAAGACATGCACGAAAGTGGGCAATCGGTCGTCGCGACGATAGGCCACTTAATGACGCGTATCAGCGAACGATCCAAGGGGTTACAAGGGGTTGGCAGCAGCCTGGGCACGATGACCCAAGAGTTTGATCAGGTGCAAAGTGAAATCAACCGCGTTGCCGATGCCATGGAAAACACCCGCCAACATAGCCAAACCGTGGCAGACAGCCTGCAGCAGCTGGAAGATGATGTTGATGAAGGTAATCGCAACATGCATGACCTGGCCGAGCAGGCGAGGGCGTTGATGGAGGCTGCGGAAGGGGTCGATGGAGAGCTCGCTCAGCAACATCTGAAGGGGCGCCATCAAGCGGTGTTCCACGCTGCACGGTCAACGGCGGATACGATAGGCAAGCTGCTCGAAAAAGCGATTGCTAGCGGAGAGGTAGCAGAAGCCACGCTATTCCAACCCCATTATGAGCAGGTGCCCGGCACCCAGCCGCCGCTTTATAAAACTGGTTTTGATGCCTTTACCGACAAGCATCTACCGAACTTGCAGGAACCGCTGCTAAAACAGCTAGGGCTGAGTTATGCCATTGCCTGCGACCGCAAAGGCTATGTGCCCACCCATAATCAGGCAGTCAGTCTTGAGCCGACGGGCGACTATGCTCACGATTTGAAGTTCTGCCGCAGTAAGCGAATTTTTGATGACCCGACGGGACGCCGCTGCGGAGCTCACGAAAAACCGCTGCTGCTACAAACCTACAAGCGTGATACCGGAGAAATCATGCACGACCTGTCAGTGCCGGTGTATGTTCAGGGTAAGCACTGGGGCGGCTTCCGCGTTGGCTACCAGCCCGAGCGCGAGCGCGCCGCAGCCCCCACACTGGAAGCTGCTGCAAGCGTATCGCCGCCCCTTGCGTTAACCCGCCGCGGCGTAGCGCGGGCGTGACTGCCACGCTGACCAGGAGTAGAGCGCAAGCCCAATCCAGATGAGCACAAACGTCGCCAATTGAATTAGCCCTAGGGGCTCGCCGAACAGAGTCAGCGCAATGAGGAACTGAATACTGGGGTTGATGTACATCAGAAACCCTATTGTCGCTAATCGCAGCCGCCGGGCGGCACCCGCAAAGGCCATCAGGGGCAGGGCCGTCAGAGCACCGCTGGCGATCAAAAGGGTCGTCGTCGAAGGGGTCTGTAAAAAATGCGAACTGCCGTTCCAGCTCAGCCACGACAGGGCAACCAAGGCGAGGGGAAACAGCAGCAGGGTTTCCACAAACAGCCCCGACAAACCGTCCAATGGCACCTGCTTGCGAAACAGACCGTAACTGCCGAAGCTCAATGCCAGCAGCAGGCTGATCCAGGGCAATTCGCCGAGCATTATAAACTGAGTGGCGATCGCGATACTCGCCAGCCCTAATGCCACCAATTGCAACTTGGCCATTACTTCGCGCAACACCAACATGCCCAGTGCAACGTTGACCAAGGGCGTTAGAAAATAGCCCAGGCTCGCCTGTAAGACCTGCTTGGATTCCACTGCATAAATATAGATACCCCAGTTGAACGCGATCAATAACGCACAGGCCAGTACCCGTCCAAGCTTTTTGGGTTCGCCCAAGGCTGCAACAACGGGAGGCCAGCGGCGTAACAACGAGATTAGCCCCACCAGAAACAGACAAGCCCATATGATGCGATGAATCAATATTTCAAAGGCGGGAACGCCCTCGAACAGGGCAAAAAAGAGCGGAAAACAGCCCCACATGGTATAGGCGGTTAGCCCAAACATAACGCCTTTGACGGCTTCGGGATCACGTGTTGGAGTAGGAAGCATAGCCGCCTCATTATTTAAAGATGCTAATCTAGCATAAACGTTGCAATAACACTGGCGGAACGGAGTTGTTTAATGACTAAACTTAGATCCAGCTTGGTGCAGTGCGATCTGCGCTGGGAAGACCCACAAGCCAACCACGCTCATCTTGAGGAGTTACTCGGTGAGCTGGATAGCCGTGATACCGACCTTATTGTTTTGCCTGAAATGTTTGCCACCGGGTTTACCATGAATTCCCGTGAAATGGCTCAGCCGATGGCCGAAAGCCAAAGCGTGACTTGGCTGCAGACTCAGGCGCAGGCCCGTAACTGTGTAATGACCGGCAGCGTGGCGATCAAAGAGGACGGCGAGTATTTTAACCGGTTGATTTGGGCGACGCCTGATGGTGATTTAACCCATTACGATAAACGCCATCTTTTTCGTATGGCCGGTGAGCATGAGCGCTACGGCATGGGCAGTGAGCGTCAGGTGGTCGAGCTGAATGGATTTAAATTGCTGATGAGTGTTTGCTATGACCTGCGCTTTCCGGTCTGGATGCGCCAGCAGCCAGCAAAGGGCGAGCATTTCGAGTATGATGCGCTGCTGTGTATCGCCAATTGGCCAGCACCGCGGCGTCACCCCTGGCGTACGCTGCTACAGGCCCGTGCGGTAGAAAACCTAAGCTATGTGATTGGCGTTAACCGCGTTGGAGAAGATGCTAAAGGGCTTGCCTACAGCGGCGATTCCTTATTGGTCGACTTCAAAGGCGAACCGCTGATTGATCAACCTGCTCATACCCCGTTCATAGAAACGGGCACGCTGGATAAAACTGCCCTTGATGCTTTTCGTGAAAAATTTCCTGCCTGGCAAGATGCCGACCGTTTCAAACTGCTGCCTGGAGTCGGTCAATGATGCGTCTTGATCGTTTCCTGAGTGAAACCACGCCGTTAACCCGCAGCTTGGCCAAGCGGGCGCTGAAAAATGGCGAAGTCACCCTGAATGGTGAGCCAATCAAGCAATCGGCCACTCAAATCGATACCGATAACGATGTGGTTGTTCTTAATGGCGAACGGCTGGCGCTGGTAGGCGTGCGCTACATTATGCTGCACAAGCCGGTGGACGTTGAATGTAATGCCCGCCGCGGCCTCTACCCGCGGGCGATTGACTTGATCGATCTACCCAAAGTCGACCGTTTGCAGCCGGTAGGGCGTTTAGATGTGGATACAACGGGCCTGCTGTTGTTGACCGATGACGGCCAGTGGTCGCACCGTGTCACTTCCCCGCGCCACCGCTGCGCCAAGGTCTATATTGCCGAGCTAGCCGAACCCATGGAAGGCGCCACGGCAGAGTGGGCGATTGGCCAAGTGGCAGATGGGCTGATGCTGGATGGCGAAGAAACCCCGACCCAGCCCGCCACGCTAAGGCTACTGTCGCCTACCCAGGCGGAGCTAACGATTACCGAAGGGCGCTACCATCAGGTAAAACGTATGTTTGCGGCTTTGGGTAATCATGTTAACTCACTGCACCGTAGTAGCATCGGCGATTTAGCCTTGGACGCCAAGCTGGCTCCCGGTGAGTGGCGTGAGTTGACTGACGACGAAATTGCGCTGTTCTAAATATCCAATAAGTATTCTTTTAGCCGCCACCTTAAAGGGTGAGCGGCTTTATATTAGCTGAATATTTATACCGTTATCTTACGTGTGCGAATTAAGTCATTCCCGAATTTTTGTGCCAATCCGAAAGAGGAGGCCGCAAACTAGCACGACCTCCTGCCAATAGCGTTTAGCCACAGAAGCAACTGAATTTTAAGAGACGGAACTTAGCGGGGCTGAACTTAAAGGGTTAAGTGAGCAGCCGCAATCAACGCTTGGGTGTAGGCATGCTGGGGCGCAGAAAGCACGTCCAGGCAGGGGCCTTGTTCGACCACTTTGCCATCTTTGAGCACCATGATGCGATGGGCCATGGCACGGATAACGGCTAAGTCATGGCTAATGAACAAGTAGCTCAACTGCCTGCGGGCCTGTAGATCGCGCAGCAAAGTGACAAGCTGTTTCTGCACCGTGCGGTCTAACGCCGAAGTCGGTTCATCGAGTACCAGCAGTTCTGGCTCCAAAATGATCGCCCGGGCGACGGCAATGCGCTGGCGCTGGCCGCCGGAAAACTCGTGGGGGTAGCGCGCCGCACAGCTCTCGGGCAAACCCACTTCGTAAAGGGTTTGGTTCACCCGCTGGGTGACTTCTTCGTGGCTCAGCTGCGGGTAATGAAAGCGCAACCCCTCACTGACAATATCGAATACCGGCATGCGTGGCGAAAGGGCGCCGTAAGGATCTTGAAATACCATCTGTAGACGGTGGCGCTGGCGCCGCAAGTCGTTGCCGGTGAGGTTGCTTAACCGGTCGTCGCCCAGAGTGACCTCCCCCTGACTGCTGACCAGCCGCATCACTGCCGAGGCTAGCGTGGTTTTGCCCGACCCGGATTCTCCTACGATGCCTAACGTTTCGCCGGGCGCGATATGGAAATCGGTCGGGTGAACCGCCACGAAAGCAGGTGGCTGGCGCTTGAACAAGCCGGTTTTGGGACGTTTAAAGCTTACGCTCAATTGGTGAGCAGACAATAAAGGTAGCGATGGCTCAATTGGCTGAGGTCGGCCTTCCGGCTCGGCGGCAAGCAACGCTTTGGTGTAATCGCTTTGCGGGTGTTGAAAGACCTGCTCAACGGGGCCAATTTCCTGAATACGCCCCTGATACATGACACAAATTCGATCAGCATGGCGACGCACTAGGTTTAAGTCATGGCTGATAAATAGCATGCCCATGCCGTGATTGTCACGCAGCTCGCGCAGCAGGGTCAGTATCTCCTGCTGTACGGTCACATCCAACGCTGTAGTGGGCTCATCGGCAATCAGCAGCGCGGGGTTGTTGGCAATCGCCATGGCAATCATCACCCGCTGACGCTGGCCACCGGAAAGTTGGTGGGGCCAGGCATCCAGCAGCTCTTCGGGGCGCGGTAGCTGCACCTGTTCGAGCAGTGCTTTGCTGCGCTGGCGGGCAGCCTGGCCGCGTAAGCCCTGGTGCAAGCGTAACGCTTCGCCAATCTGCTTGCCAATTCGGTGGAGCGGGTTGAGCGAGGTCATTGGCTCTTGAAAAATGAACCCGATCCGATTGCCGCGTACCCCGTTCCACAGCGCTTGGGTCAAGGTCGAGAGGTCGGTATCGCCTAGCCAGCGTTCGCCCTGAACAATTGCGTTACTGGGCAACAGGTTGACCATGCCGAGCGCGGACACCGATTTACCCGACCCGGACTCGCCCACAATGGCCAGGGTCTCACCTGCATTGAGAGTGAGCGATAGCGAGTGCACTACTGAAACGTCATCAAAGGCGACGGTTAAGTTTTCAATGCGCAGGAGCGGGTTAGGCATGGTGTGTCTCCTGGGCAGGTGAGGCCTGGCGCTGCTGAACGTGGCGGGGGTCGAAGGCATCGCGTAGGCCTTCGCCAATAAAGACCAGTAGCGAAAGCATGATCGCGAGTGTCATGAATGCCGTGATGCCCAGCCAAGGAGCATGAAGGTTATTTTTACCCTGCGCTGCCAGTTCGCCAAGCGAAGGGGCGCCCGGGGGCAGGCCAAAGCCGAGGAAATCCAGCGCGGTTAAGGTACCGATAGCCCCGGTAAACAGAAATGGAATGAACGTCAGGGTCGCGACCATTGCGTTAGGCAGCACATGGCGCCACATGATCAGGCGCGAGGGCAAGCCCATCGCTTTGGCGGCACGCACATACTCAAGGTTACGTGCGCGCAAAAACTCCGCGCGGACAATATCTACGAGCCCCAGCCATGAAAACAGCAGCATGATCCCCAGCAGCCACCAGAAGCCCGGCTGGACGAAACTGGCCAGGATGATTAGCAGAAACAGTACCGGCAGGCCCGACCAGATTTCAGTCACGCGCTGGCCGATCAAATCTACTTTGCCGCCAAAGTAGCCCTGCACCCCGCCGACTACGACGCCAATCACCAACGAGCCCACGGTCAGCACCAATGCAAATGCAACCGACAGGCGAAAGCCATAAATGACCCGGGCCAATACATCGCGGCCCTGATCATCGGTGCCCAGCCAGTGGCGGCTGTCCGGTGGCGCCGGAGAAGGGCGCGTCATGTTCATGTCCAGGGTCTGGTAAGAATAAGGAATGGCGGGCCACAACGCCCAGCCGTGATCCTTGATCTGTTGTTGAATGAACGGATCCAGGTAATCGGTGCGCGTGGGTAAAAAGCCGTCAAACTCGGTTTCTGGGTAATCGACCAGCAGCGGTACGTACCACTGCCCGTCATACTGTATAACGATGGGCTTGTCGTTGGCGATCAGTTCGGCAAACAGGCTCAATACAAACAGCGCGGTAAATAGCCAAAGCGACACCCAGGCACGGCGGTTGGCCTTGAAGGCCGCCAATCGACGCCGGGTAATAGGCGATAAGCGGGAGGTTAACGTGGCCATTTTCAGGACTCCCGGGTCGAAAAGTCGATACGTGGGTCAACCCACACGTAGGTCAAATCGGAAATCAGCTTGAGGATCAGCCCGATCACGGTATACAGGAATAGCGTGCCGAAAATAACCGGGTAATCGCGCTGCATGACCGCCTCGAATCCGAGCAGGCCCAGGCCATCCAGAGAGAAAATGACTTCGATCAGCAGCGCGCCGGTAAAGAAAATGCCGATCATGGCGGCAGGCAGGCCCGCGATAATGATCAGCATGGCATTACGAAACACATGACCATAAAGCACACGCCGTTCATCGGCGCCTTTAGCGCGAGCGGTAATGACATACTGCTTGTGAATTTCATCCAGAAAGCTGTTTTTGGTCAGCATGGTCAGGGTAGCAAAGCTGCCAATCGAGGCGGCAATGACCGGCAGCGTGATATGCCAGAAGTAGTCCTTCACCTTCCCCCAGGCCGATAGTTGCTCAAAGTCGGGCGAGGTCAGGCCACGTAGGGGGAAAAGATCCCAGTAGGTGCCGCCAGCGAAGAGCACGATTAGCAGTATCGCAAACAGAAAGCCCGGAATGGCGTAGCCAACGATAACCAGCCCCGATGACCAGACATCGAAGCGGGAACCGTGGCGAAGCGCTTTTTTAATGCCCAGTGGAATCGAAATCAGATAGACCAGCAGCGTGGTCCAAAGCCCCAGCGAAATGGAAACAGGCAGTCGCTCGATCATCAGCTCGGTCACCGGCCGGTCGCGAAAGAAACTGGTGCCGAAATCGAGCGTGAGGTAATCCGCCATCATGCCGATAAAGCGCTCGTGGGCAGGCTTGTCAAAACCAAACTGTGCTTCGAGCTGTTCGATGAAGCGGGGGTCAATACCCCGGGCGCCGCGCGAATCGTCGCTGACTTGAACATCGGCACCGCCCATGTCCAGGCGAGTGCTGGCCATGGCATCGGCGCCTTCAAAGCGTGCCAGCATCTGATCAATTGGCCCACCCGGCGCCGCCTGAACAATGATGAAATTGAGTAGCATGATCCCGAAAAGGGTGGGAATCATTAGCAGCAGTCGGCGTAGAGTATAGCGTGCCACAGAGCACTCCATCGTTCTTAAAGGATCAGCGGCGTCGTTGACGGCGCTGTAATTCTGCTTCTCGCTCGGTATCTACCCACCACGCGTCCAGATCCATCGCATATTGAGGAAACGGCTCGGGATAGCCAAACTTGTCCCAGATCGCAATTCGGGTTTCCCCCGAGTGGTAGTGGGGAATGACATAAAACCCCCAGCGCAGCACGCGATCCAGTGCACGCGTAGCGGTATCCAACGCCTCACGGCCATCGGCACGGATGATCGCTTCGACTAGGGCATCCACTGCTGGATGCGCGAGCGACATACGGTTACGGCTCTGCGGTGCTTCAGCGGCGGCGCTGGTCCAGAAGTCGCGCTGCTCATTCCCAGGGTTGTTCGACTGGGGGAAGTGGCTAATCACTATGTCATAGTCGTAATTGCGCTGCCGGTTTAAATACTGATTGATATCAACGATGCGCAGCGAGGTTTGCACCCCCAGGCGGGCCATATTGCGCAACATGGGCTGTACTACCCGTTCAAGCCCTGAGTCGTATAGCAGTACTTCCAGGCTTAATGGCCGCCCGGTTTGTTGATTGACCAGTATGCCGTCCTCGACGCGATAGCCCGCATCGCGCAGAAGCTCCAGCGCTTTACGCAGCCGCTCACGCAGGTCGGTGGGCTGGTCAATGGGAAGTGGCTCGGTGAACAGTCGATCAGAGCCGTGAGAGGCGATTAACTCGTCCTTAAAGGGTTCGAGCAGCGCCAACTCTTCCTCTGAAGGCAGCCCAGTGGCCTCCATCTCGGAGTTCTGGAAGAAGCTTTCAGTGCGTCGGTAGGTATCGTAGAAAATATTGGTATTGAGCCAGGGGAAGTCGAACGTCAGACTCAGCGCTTCACGAACACGCGGGTCTTGAAACTTCTCTTTACGCAGGTTGAAAACAAACGCCTGCATCATGGATGGGTTGACATCGGGGACAGTCAGCCGCTTCACCAAGCCCTCTTCATAGGCTGGGAAATCATAGCCAATCGCCCACGTGGCCGCACGAGCATCAGTGCGGAAATCGGTTAGGCCCGCTTTAAAGGCTTCCCAGGCAATATCCCGATCGCGGTAGTAGTCGTACACGACGCGATCGATGTTATAGCGCCCGACATTGACGGGTAAATCTTTGCCCCAGTAATCGTCGTTACGCTGGTAAACGATGCGCCTGCCAGGGTCAACTTCGTTAATGCGATACGGCCCCGAACCGGGGTGCGCCGCTAGGGTAGGCGATGTGAATTCGCGTGGTTCCCAGTAGTGGCGGGGGAGTATGGGCAACTGGGCAACGATGAGCGGGAGTTCTCGGGAATCGGTGTCATTGAAGGTAAAGCGCACCTGCTGCTCGTTTAGCGCGATAGCTTCTTCGACGCCTGCGTAATAACTCGCGTAAAAAGGATTCCCCTCTTCACGCAGCAGGTTTAGCGAGAACACCACGTCATAGGCAGTGACCGGTTCGCCGTCTTGAAAGCGTGCTTCGGGGCGAAGGTCAAACTCGATCCATTCCCGGTCAGGATCCAGGCGCACGCCTTCTGCCAGCAAGCCATAGAGGCTAAAGGGCTCATTGGGATTGCTCGCCATCAGGGTGTCGTAAATTTGCGAAATGCCGGTGGCCGGCGTGCCGCGGATAATGAAGGGATTAGTGGAATCAAAGCTGCCACCCACGGCGGTATGGGTAATCGTACCGCCCTTGGGGGCTTGCGGGTTGACGTGCGGAAAGTAGGGAAAGTCTGCCGGTAGCGCTGGGCTATCGTAAAGCGATAGCCCGTGAACCGTTTCGACGGGCACCACATTGTTTGCATCGGTATTTAAATCACCTACCACATCATTGCCAGAAGGGCGGTTGGACGCGTCAGGCGTGACCGTTACTTGTGAAGCCAGTAGCGATACGGTTACTAATAGGCCACTAAGGAGTAGAAGCGCTTTCGCAAATAACAGACCACGCGGCATTGGTGACATCCCATGTAAACAAAGCCAACTCGTTAACCCATCAAATTTCGATGATCCGGTTATCAATACCTTTTAAAAACAACTGCTTCTATCGAAACCGCTGTAAACCATGCTGCTCTAGCAACCTTGCCACGATGCGTTATCGATCAGAGCGCTAGTGGTGCTAGGGGTCAGCGGCTAGGGGTCAACGACCTGACAGGGTCAGTAGCTGCCCTGGCTGTATAGCACTGGGGCGGTCGATAGCATTCCAGCGTATCAGATCTTGCTGATTGATATTATAACGGGCCGCAATCGCTGAGAGACTATCACCCCTTTCAACGCGATGTGTATCGGCGCCGTTAGTTTGCGCAAGTGCCTGGCTATTGCCTTGTGACAGTTGCGCCAGTACCTGTTTATCGACTTCTTCAGGCACCAGCAGGGTCTGCGCGCTGCGTGGGTCGATACTGCCGTTTAGCAGGCCTGGGTTCAGTTCCGCTAACGCCGTTTTGCTGACATCGAGCATTTGCGACGCTTCTGTCAGGCTCACGGCATGAGCCAGCTGAACTTTGGCGAAAGCGGGGTCGATATGAATCTCGGGGAGACTCACGCCGTATTTTTCCGGATCGTTAATGATCGTGGCGATCGCTTTCAACTTGGGCACGTACTGCATGGTTTCGTAGGGAAGGGAGAGATCCCAGTATTCGCCGCTCAAACCTTGGTTCTGCACTTGGCGCTGAGCGTTGTTAACCGTCCCCGCGCCAGCATTATAGGCGGCGAGTGACAGCATGAGGTCGCCTTCGTACCACTGGTCAGCCTGCATTTCCAGGTAGTCCAACGCGGCCTCGGTAGAGGTCACCACATCTAAACGACCATCATAATTACCGTTACGTACCAGGCCCAATGCATCGCCGGTGCCGGGCATAAATTGCCACAAGCCCGCCGCGCCGCGATGGCTGCGTGCACCGGGGTCGAAAGAGCTCTCGACAAAGGGAATTAGCGCGACTTCACCCGGCAGCCCACGCTCGCTTACCTGCTGAGTAATCCAGGCAAGCCACGGAGTGGCACGTTCAGTGATGGTGGCAATGTTTTCAGGGCTTGAACGATAGTGCTCGATCCATTCATCCACGCGCGCCTGGGCTTGTGCTGGCAATGTTTTCTCTTGCCACTGAAAGCTTTCACGTAGCGTGGTCCAGGCATCCTGGGGTTCAAGCTCTAGCGCCTCCCAAAAATGGGTCTGGAAAGGCGTTGGATAGGGCGTTAGGTCGGTTGACGACGCCGTTTGACCAGCGTTAGACGCCGTTGGGGTCGCACCTGCGGTGGTTTCATAAGCTGGGGCAGAGGCTTGCGAGCTTGCCGCAGCGGCTAACATTAGGCCCATTATTACGGTACTGCCAGCGCTCAGCAAAAAACGCTGGCGAATCGTTCTATAGGTCATAGTTACATTCGTTTGGTTTCGATAGCGTTCTTAGAAACGGTTCTTCCACTCACGCAGGGTGGTGAACGTAGCGAGATCATTATCATTAACACCCTGAGTACCTGCTGCTTGGCGCACGCTATCTGTGCCCACGCGAAGGTAGGGATTAATTTTCAGCTCGCGTCCTATCGTGCTGGGTAAGGTGGGGCGATCCAATGCCCGCGCCTTTTCACACTCCTGCAAGGCGTGTTTAACATCTTCATTTTCAGGGTCCGCAGCACGAGCAAACTCAAGGTTCGCCTGTGTATACTCATGGGCTGCAAAGACCAGCGTATCTTCAGGTAGTTCCGCAAATTTGTTCAACGCGTTGAACATCTGCTCTGGCGTGCCTTCAAATAAACGACCACACCCGGCGCAAAAAAGCGTATCGCCACAAAATAGCAGCGCGGGAATACCGGCAGTGAAATAGCTAATATGGTCCAGCGTATGGCCGGGGGTCGCCATTACATCGAACAAGCGACCCATGATGCGGACTTCGTCGCCGTCGCCCACGGTTTCGTCGATCCCTTCGATAGAGGGATTGGCGGGCCCAATGACGTGAGGGGAGTAGCGTTTGATTAATTCGGCTACACCACCCGTATGATCATGATGGTGATGTGTAATCAGTATGCTCTCGAGGCTTAGCGACTCACGCTCAAGAAACTCAATTACGGGGGCCGCTTCACCGGGATCCACAACGCAAACGCTTTGGCTGGTATCTTGTCTCAATAGCCAAATATAGTTGTCGCTTAGCGCTGGGATCGGTGTCACGCTCATCATCGGCGAGATCCTTTAATTTCGAAGATACAGAATTGACTAACCAATATGCATAAGCACGCTAAACAACGCGCTTCTTAATTTTGTAAATTAAGTGGCACTAAATCAGTGTAAACAAGGCGTTTAAAAGCCGTTACTGTGGAGGGAAGCGCTGTTCATGTCAAATTCGACCACGGCCACGACACTCGCCAAGCGCCTGACAAGTAGCCAGCCGTATTGGCAGTCAGAAGCGGGGCGTTCGCTTTGGGAAACTCAGCGGGCCTGTTTGGGGCCGGTGGTTGAAACCCGAGTGGGCGGTCACAGCTTGGAGTTGGGCATGGGGCCACCGCTAACGACCATGTCGGCGATTCCACATCCCATTCGCTGGTCTCCTACCCGCCAATTGGCGGAAAACGACAGCACGCTGGTATGCCCGCCGGATCAACTAGCGCTGCCGGACCGCTGTTTGGATGTGATGGTGATCCATCACTGGCTGGAGTATTTGCCGGACGCCCACTTCACACTTCAGGAAGCCGCACGGGTGACGGCAGATAACGGCATTTTGGTACTGTTTGGTTTTAATCCGATCGGTTTGGGCGGCCTTGCCCGCCAGTGGCGCAAACGCCAGCAGCAGTTTCCCTGGAATGGCACGTGGCGTTCCGCCAGTCGCTTGCGCGACTGGTTAGCGTTTGTCGACTTTGAGGTGGAGCGCGTAGACTATTGCTGTTTTCGTGGCCGAATGAATGCCAAGTGTGGTGAATACTGGGAGTCGCTGGGGCGTCGGCATAACCTGCCGTTGGGCGAGAGTTATATGATTCAAGCCCGTCGACGGCAACGTCATGCCCCCGTGCAGCGCTTGAAGTTTGGATTGGAAGCACCTGTTTCGCCGGCTTCCTTAGGCGTCACCCGCTCAGGTTCATCGGCTCACTACCAGCCTTATCAAGAGCGCTCAAGGCAAGCTCAGGCACAACAACCAAAGGATCAAGAGAGTGACTAAAGAGGCTGTCGGGCATCTGCCTCGAGTAACGGTGTATACCGATGGGGCTTGCCGGGGTAACCCAGGCCCCGGCGGATGGGGAGTGGTGCTGGCGAGCGGCCAGCATGAGAAGACCTTGAAAGGTTATGAGTCGGATACCACGAATAATCGTATGGAGTTGATGGCGGCCATCATGGCACTGCGTACCTTGAATACCCCGTGCGAAGTGGCGCTTTGGACTGACTCACAGTATGTTCGCCAGGGCATCACCCAGTGGATTCATAATTGGTTGAAGCGCGGTTGGAAAACCGCCGCCAAGCAGCCGGTGAAAAACGCTGAGCTATGGAAAACCCTTCACGAAGAGACCCAGCGGCACCAAGTAGAGTGGCATTGGGTGAAAGGGCATAGTGGCCACCCCGGCAACGAACGCGCCGATGCCTTGGCGAATGAAGCCATTGACGAGCACCAGAAAAGGAGGGCGTGATGCGCCAGGTAATCCTAGATACTGAAACCACGGGTATCGACCCTAAAGATGGCCACCGTCTCGTCGAAATAGGCGCGATTGAGATGGTCAACCGTCGCTTCACTGGCCGCACCTACCACCAATATATCAATCCCGAACGCCACATCGATGCGGAAGTCGTGGCCGTTCACGGGATTGACGACGCTCGCGTCGCCAATGAGCCCGTATTCGCGCAAATAGCCGATGAGTTCTGGGCCTTTATCGAAGGTGCCGAGCTGGTCATTCACAACGCCCCGTTCGATGTGGGCTTTATTGACCACGAACTGGGCATGCTCAACCAGCGACGTAAAACGCCGGTGCTGGGGCCGGTGCGTGATCACTGCGCCGTATTGGATACTTTAACGATGGCCCGGGCCATGCACCCCGGTCAGCGCAATAGCCTTGATGCCTTGTGCAAACGTTATGATATCGATAACGGCCACCGGGTACTTCACGGGGCATTATTAGACTCTGAAATTCTCGCTGAAGTGTATTTGGCGATGACCGGCGGGCAAACCGCGCTAACGCTGGATGCCGCCTCCGCAGCAGAGCAAGAAAAAGCGGACACGTCGAATGAAGGCTTGTCGGTACAACGCCTGTCGCTCACGCCCGGCCAGCTGCGTGTCGTGCGTCCTACCGAAGAAGAGCAGGTGGCGCATAAAGCCAAGTGTGAAGCGCATCAGTTGACATGGTTTGAAGGTGCAGCCAGCGATGCTTAGGCGAGAAATTCCCCATCATGAACAGGCGGGGCGTGTTATTCGGCTGTCGCGCAGCATGTTGGCGCCAGCACCGCTAAGCGGTAGCGAAGAGCTAACCCCACTGCAACCCTTTCAGCCCTGGACAGAGCAGATGCAGCCGCTGTGTTACTGGGATGATGAGCCGGTCGCATTGCTGGTAGAGCCGCAGGCGGAGAGTGGTTGGATCGATGGCCGTCAGTGGATGAGCGAACTCTCGACCGCTTGGTTTAGCCTGCTTTCAACGGCCTTGCAGGTAGGCGCTTGGTTGGAAAATCATCGCTTTTGTGGCCGCTGTGGTGCACCCGCCACCAAGCTGACCGCAGAGTTTGCCATGCATTGTGACGCTTGCGGGCATCGCAACTATCCGCGTATTTCGCCCTGCATCATTACGCTGGTAACGAGTGGGGAGGCGATGCTGCTAGCGCGTAGCCCGCGTTTTCCACCAGGCCGTTACTCGACCTTGGCTGGCTTTATTGAGCCAGGCGAGTCAGCGGAAGAGGCGGTACACCGGGAAGTGTTCGAAGAAGTGGGCGTGCACATTGACCAGTTGCGTTACCACCAAAGCCAGGCGTGGCCGTTTCCACATTCGCTGATGTTTGGCTACTTCGCTGAAGCGACCACCCGGCGAATTCGAATCGATGGCGTTGAAATCAGTGATGCTGCCTGGTTTTCACCCCGCCAACTGCCATCACTACCACCCCCTTACTCCATTTCTCGCGAACTAATCGAAACCCATTTGGCACGCTGGCGCTAATCGGCGCCGCGTGCCGATCAATCGATTACTCGCTAGGAAACAAGCTGGTCAGCTTGGTCGCCAGCATGACATTGCCAGTGGCTTTAAGCTTACCGGTCATAAAGGCCGTCATGCCGTTAATATCACCACTCATGATGCCTTTGAGGGTATCCGTCGTTAGGCTCAAGCTGACAGACGGGTCATCGTGCTCACCCTCTTGCACATCCAGCGTGCCATGCTGAATGTGCAAGTAGTAACTCCCTGCATCCGAAAAGTGAAACTGGAAAATTTCGTTCATGCCCTCGGCCGCTTCAGGGTTGAAGCGCGCTTTCAGCTTCTCAAGGGTATTGTTCGACATAGAATTTCTCTCAATTAGGTAAATCAGACCCAGGCTAGCGATAATAGCCCAAAGAAACAAACATAAGGTAAGCGAGGTTATTTCATACAAGCGTTTCAATCAAGCGCCTTGGTGATGCCTCGCCACTATCAATGCCGGGCAGACAATACCGGGCAGAGCGCTCGCCCTAAAAGCGCCCAATTCCCCATGGAGAACGTCGATGAATGAATGGATAGCGGAAATAGGCACGTTTGTCGTGCAAACCACCATCGTTATGTCGCTGATCGGGATTGGTTTGATCCTGATGGCGCGTACGAAGCAAGACAAAGAGAGCGATTTAAAACTGTATATCGAGCCGCTCAATGACCAGCGTCTGCGGCGTGGCCGCCGCTTGCGGTTGGCGGCTACCTTGCCAGGAGCCCGCAAAAAGCTGCTAAAGGCATTTCGTCACGAGGATAAAAAGCGTCACAAAGCGCAAAAGTCGAGCCAAGAAACGGCTGATGGAGCGCGTGTGTGGGTGCTTGATTTTCACGGCGACCTCAAAGCATGGCAGACGGAGCGTTTTGGTCAGGAAGTGTCTGCGATCATTGATGTTGCTGCCGAAAATGACGAAGTGGTGGTGCGCCTGGAATCTGCCGGCGGGCTAGTGCATGCCTATGGGTTGGCGGCTGCACAGTTAGACCGTTTACGCACGGCAGGGCTCACCACTACCGTATGCATTGATAAAGTGGCAGCCAGCGGTGGCTACCTGATGGCCTGCACAGCCCAGCATATCAAGGCGGCCCCCTTTGCGGTGATCGGCTCTATCGGTGTCGTTGCACAAGTGCCTAATATTCACCGTTTGTTAAAACGTCACGACATCGATGTTGAGCTTTTGACCGCCGGTAAATACAAGCGCACCCTGACCGTATTGGGTGAAAATACGGAAGAGGGTAAAGCCAAGTTCTTGGAAGATTTGGAGAACACGCACCACTTGTTCAAAAGCTACGTAGCAGAACGGCGCCCCGCCATGGACATTGAAACGATTGCGACCGGTGAGATTTGGTACGGCAGCGAAGCCTTGCCCCAGTTGCTCATCGACAGTGTAGGCACCAGCGAAGCTTACCTAGTTGAGCGAATGGCCGAAGCGCGCGTGTTTACAGTCAAGCTGGAACCACCCAAAACCGTGACTCGCAAGCTGGGGTTGGCTGTTTCTGAAGGCGTTGAAAAAGCAGCGCTCAAAGCGATTGGGCTAATTGACGCCGCTGGATGGCAGCGGCGCTGAATAACGATATGAATGAGCGCTAGAAGCGGGGGTGTTCGCTTTTTAGCACACTCAAGCAGCGTAGTGGTGCGCCAGGGTATCAATCACGGCCTTGGCGCTCTCACTGCTCAGCGAGTAGTAGATAGTTTGCGACTCGCGCCGGGTATCGACGAGTTCATCACGCCTTAATATGGCTAAATGCTGAGATAGTGCCGATTGGCTTAAGGCAAGTTGCTGATTAATCTGTGTCACAGACAGCTCTTTCTCAGCCAATAGGCAGAGTATTTGCAGCCGTTTCTCATTGGCTAGCGCTTTTAGCAGGTTAGTTCCCGCCTCAATCGCGCGACAGTTATGTTCAAGCAGACGTGTAGCGGCGCTTGTAGAAGCAGACATAATGATCTCCTTGCCTACACTGTAACTTCAGCGTTTTTATGAGCATTGTTATACGTTGTCGTGGCATCGTCGCGTCACGAGGATCAAGTTGTTTAATGATCAGTAATTTAGCGTGTTTTGTCCAAGACGCCGTTTAACGATTAATCAATGGTAGGTAGGTGGTCATTCCCTTGTCGACAATGCTATTGGGCAGGCTGCTGCTTTGGTCGATTTTTAGCCCATAGTATGAGAGCAAGGTGACGTTTTAGTTTATACAGTGTCAACAATCTTGTCGTGCCGTAACTACAATAAAGAAAGAGACATAATGAGCCGCTACCCATCTACTTTTCAGCAGTCGATAGAGCACCCAGAAGCGTTCTGGGCAGAGCAAGCCAAGCGCATTCCTTGGTACACACCGCCTAAAACCATCCTTCATTACGATGAGCAGCAGCACGCGCGATGGTTTAGCGACGGCGAAATGAACCTCTGCTATGCCGCCCTGGATTACCACGTTGATAATGGCCGCGGTGACCAAGCGGCCGTCTACTGGGATTCGCCCGCTGCCCAGGCCAAACGAACCATCAGCTACCGTGAACTGCGCGACCGCGTCGCTTACTTTGCGGGCGCGTTGACGCAGTTAGGGGTTGAGAAGGGCGATCGCGTGGTGATCTACATGCCATGATTCCTGAGGCGCTGGTGGCCATGTACGCCTGCGCTCGGCTAGGCGCCATCCACTCCGTCGTGTTTGGTGGTTTTGCGCCTTACGAATTAGCCGCCCGTATTGAAGATGCCGAGCCCAAAGTCGTAGTGTCGGCTTCCTGTGGTATCGAACTGGGCAAGGTCTTGCCGTATAAGCCCATGGTGGATCAAGCCATTGCACTGAGCGCCTATAAGCCGGATGCCTGCATCGTTTACCAGCGTGAAGCGCACCGGGCTGAGCTGGGCACTCACGAACGCACCACGGACTACGATTGGGAGGCGCTCGTCGCCAAGGCACCTTTTGCCGACTGCGTGCCTGTAAAGGGCACCGATCCGCTGTATATCCTCTATACCTCGGGCACGACCGGAAAGCCCAAAGGCGTGATGCGCGATACCGGCGGTTATGCGGTGGCGCTGGCTTATTCAATGCAGGCAATCTACGCCATGGAACCGGGTGAGGTGTTCTTTACCGCCTCGGACGTGGGCTGGGTGGTGGGGCACTCTTACATTGTCTATGCGCCGTTGCTAATGGGTTGCACCAGCGTGGTATACGAAGGCAAGCCAGTGAAAACACCTGATGCGGGTAGCTTCTGGCGCTTGATAGAGGAGTATCAGGTCAAAAGTTTCTTCACCGCGCCTACGGCCTTTCGCGCCATCAAGAAAGAGGACCCTGACGCCAAATTGCTGCAGAAATACGATATCAGCAGCCTCAAGCATCTTTATGTGGCTGGGGAGCGGTTGGACCCGCCCACGTTTCACTGGTTGGATGATCTTCTCGACGTGCCGGTGATCGATCACTGGTGGCAAACTGAAACCGGCTGGCCGATTGCGGCTAACTTGCCAGGTATCGAACCCATGCCGACCAAAGCGGGTTCGGCGACGTTTCCGGTGCCGGGCTTCAATGTGCAGGTGCTTAATCGCGATGGAGAGCAGGCCAGCCCTATGGAGCAGGGCAGTGTCGTCATCCAACAACCCATGCCGCCCGGTTGTTTAACGGGCGTTTGGCGTGACCCGCAGCGTTTCCATAGTGCTTACATGGCCGCCTTTCCAGGCTACTACTTAACGGGAGATGGCGGCTATTTCGATGAGCAGGGCTATCTCTTCATTATGGGCCGCACCGATGACGTGATTAACGTGGCAGGGCATCGGCTTTCCACCGGAGAAATGGAGGAGGTCGTGGGCGCGCACTCTGCCGTGGCCGAATGTGCGGTCATTGGTATCCATGATGATCTCAAGGGGCAGTTGCCAGTAGGCTTGGTGATTCCCAAAGATGGTTTTGATGGCGATGAAGCGACCCTGGAAGCCGAACTGATTGCACGTGTACGCGAGCAGATTGGCCCGATTGCCTGCTTCAAGCAGGTGTTAGTCGTCGACCGCTTGCCCAAAACCCGCTCGGGCAAAATTCTACGCAAGCTGCTGCGCACGATTGCTGATGGCAAAGCCTATGGCATTCCCTCCACCATTGATGACCCCACCAGCCTGGCGGATGTGCATGCGGCCATGCGCGAACGCTCGATAGGCGCGGCAGATAAAGCCACGCCGCTGGATTGACGATCGGCAAGCCTAGGCCGCCCACCCTTGAGGGCGGCCTCACTACCTGTTTTTACGGCGCTGATGTTTATGCCCTGGCTTTAAATACCCTGACTTTAAATACCCTACAAAAGCCGTATAATGCGCTCCCCAGCATAGCGACCGCTGGCCAAAACTGGTTTAGCGTCTGCTGACTCCCCGAGGGTTCCCTAACCCCTCTTATCATTTAAAAAAAGGCCGACCCGCATGTTTGCATTGAGTGAGACTCAGCACCGCCGTTGCCTAATGGTGATGGTGGCTTTTCATATTGGCATTATTGCCGCCAGTAACTACCTTGTTCAGCTGCCCTTCACCCTGTTTGGTTTTCACACCACGTGGGGCGCGTTTAGCTTTCCGTTTATATTTCTAGCCACCGACTTAACGGTTCGTCTGTTTGGTAAAGGGCCGGCACGATCGATCATCCTGCGCGTTATGCTGCCTGCACTCTTGGTCTCCTATGTGGTCTCGGTGGTCTTTCCCCGTGGCAGCTTTGCAGGTATCGAGACGTTATCGGAGTGGAACTTGTTTGTCGCGCGTATCGCGCTGGCGAGTTTCTTGGCCTATGTGATTGGCCAACTGTTGGATGTTCAGGTATTTGACCGCCTGCGCCAGTGGGCCTGGTGGGTGGCGCCGGTTTGCTCGACCGTACTGGGGAATCTTGCCGATACCTTTGCATTCTTCTCAGCGGCGTTCTATAACAGCCCAGACCCGTTTATGGCCGCCAATTGGATGGAAATTGCCGCCGTCGACTATGCCATCAAGCTCGCCATCAGCCTGCTGTTCTTTCTGCCGCTGTATGGATTGTTACTCGCTTGGCTCACGCGCCGTTTGGTGGTGTGGACGGGCCAAGTAGGTGCCATCCCGCGCACGGCGTAATGTTATCACCCTTTAATTGCCCAGGCTCAGGAGCCAGCATGACGAACGTTGCCACGGTAGATCTGCACTTTATCGATATGCCCGCCGATGATGGCGCGGCAGACGCCACGCCGCTCGTCGTGATCCATGGTCTGCTGGGAAGTGCGGATAATTGGCGCTCGCACTTGAAAGTATGGCAGCGCGGCCGGCGAGTGATTGCGCTGGATTTACGCAACCATGGGCGTTCGCCCCATGCCGAGGGGATGCGCTACGCGACGATGGTGGATGATGTTATCGCGCTGCTCGATAAGCTCTCGATTGAACGCGCCCATGTGCTTGGCCACTCAATGGGCGGCAAGGTAGCCATCAGCCTGGCGCGGCTGGCGCCTGAGCGGGTGGCATCGCTGATGGTTGCCGATATCGCCCCGGTGGCTTACGAGCATGGCCATGATGACGTATTTGCGGCACTCGACAACGTACGGCAAGGGCAACCTAAAAATCGTCGTGAAGCCGATGACCTTCTGAGCGAACATGTCGATTCCCGCCCCACGCGCTTATTTCTGGCCACCAATTTGGTGCGCAATGAAGACAACGTAATGGCGCTTCGCGTCGGGCTGGACCACATCAAACGGGGTTATAACGACATTATTGGCGTGCCGGATGGTGAACAGCCCTACGAGGGGCCGACGTTGGTGCTGCGTGGCAGCGACTCCCATTACGTGGCTGACGATATGCTGCCTACGTTGCGCGACGTGTTGCCGCGTGCCCGTGTGGTCACCCTAAAAAACGCTGGCCATTGGCTACATGCCGACCAACCAGACGCTTTCCAGCAGGCGGTCATGGCGTTTATTGCCGCGCAGTAATTTGTCACTGGCTGAGCGGTGTGACCGTTAGACCATGCTGGTCGGGGTAGCGCAAAAAACGGTTCAATATGCGGTAACTATCGATATCAAAACTAGCGGGTGTGTCGGCAAGGGTTTTGGCTTTTTCGAGGCTTGCCGCGCTGCCCAGGTAGCACCATTGGCGAACCACGTGCCAAGCAGGCGCGGCACTGTTCGCGGCCTGCTCTTCAATCGCAATACTATTCGGCCACGGCCACACATTAACCTGCAACTGCGCAAGCGCTGCCTGCGCCCGCTGTGTGTGCTGTGCTATCGGTTCCTGCCCATTGCAGGCACCGCGGCATTTACCTACCTGATTGGCAAAGCAACGGCCCTTACCCTTTTCGAGCCCCAGCACGCGCGGGCATAGCTGTTGCTCTTCAGCCATTGCGCTTAACGTGTTCTTAGCCTCGCGCGCATTGCGAAATAAACCATACAGTGTGCCAGCGAGTGGTTGGCTCAAGGATTGGCTTAGCGCGTCGCCGCTAACCAGCTCCGGTTGGTTGGCACCTTCCGGCCACCACCAAGTGGTCAGCTTGCGCTGTTTGCGTAGCTGACGGTTCATAATCGGCATGAGCGACTTCACCAGCTGCGCCTCACGCAACTGGGCGCCTAAATCACCCGCGGTTTCTTCCCATTCGATATGCTGCACCTGCTGAGCAAGGCGCATCTCTTTATCGTCCTGGTGATCACGCTGGAAGTGGCCTAATACGCGGCTGCGTAAATTAATGCTTTTGCCCACATACAAGGGCAGCCGATTGTGGCCATAGAATAAATACACCCCGGGGCAGGCGGGCAGCCCTTCAAGCTGAGCGCTGTCTAAATGGGCGGGTAGTGTCCGGTGGCGTTGCTCATCGTTTAGAAGGCCTTGCCACGCCTCGTCGCTATGCTCGACCTGCCACGTTTGCCAAAGTGACCACAGGGCATCCACATCGTCACCCGCCCGGTGGTGGCGGATGGGCGAAATGCCGTAGCGGCTCAGCAGCGCTTTCAGATTATGCTGACGCGCCTGAGGCGCTATTCGCCGCGATAAACGCAGCGTGCAGATTATCGAGGCCCGAAAATCCTGCCCCGCGCGCTTAAACTCGTTGCGCAAAAAGCTGTAGTCAAAGCGTGCGTTGTGAGCCACTAATTGACCGTCGCCCAGCCACTCGCGCAGTGATTCGGCTATTTGCGCAAAACGGGGCGCCTCGATCAGCATGTCGTCACGGATCCCCGTGAGCTGGGTTATTTGTGCCGGTACTTTGCATTCGGGGTAAATCAAGCTCGACCAACGATCGATCAGTTGGCCATTGACCACCTTCAAAGCCGCTATTTCGGTAATTCGGTCGCGGGTTGCGCGAGTGCCCGTCGTTTCAACGTCGACAAAAATTAAGGTGGTTTCGTTCATGCAGCGCCAAGGTAGTGAAGAGATCTATTCATAAAGGGCTGGAACTTCATATGACAAAAGAGAGTAAGTCCGCCATGCGCTTTCAAACGCCATCAGCCTATAACGTGTGCGGGTCTACCGCTAAACGCGACACGGGCAGTACCTCATTCGTAATCCCGGCTTGCTGTAAAAAGGTTTCAAAGGCCGCGTAACGTCGATTGTCCAGCGCCCCAGGGTTGAGTGCCATGCGGCGCAGGATATCTTCCCAGGCGTTGGCATTAATCTCATTATCGAGTACCGGGTGAGTGCTAATGAGCATTTCCCAGGCGGCATCAGGATTGTCGATTATCCAATGGCTGGCTTGTTCAACGGCCAGCACAAAGCGGGACCAGGTATCCCCGCGGCGGGCCAGGGTGTCGCTATTAGCCAGTACCACTAAGCCGTCGTTACGTGGAATATCCAGCTCATCGAAACGGATAACGTGGGTATTGATGCCTTCGGTTGAGAGTTGTTGTGGCAGGTAGTGGTAAAAACCGTCTGCCACGGCGTCGATTTGGCCTTCGCGCATGGCTCGGATCGGATCAAAGTGCAGGTTGATCGGCGCAGCGAAATCATCGGTTTGCTGTACTGAGCGAGGTAACAGCCGCGGAATACTCAAGTCGCGGCCCTCGCCAGTGGTATAACCATAATGCAATCCGGCCAAGGTATTTTCGGTTTCCGGCTGCTCTGCGCCCGTGACGATGACCGCGGTTAACGAGGTTTCGATCAGGGTCGCGATCCGGGTAATGGCTGCGCCACTATGTACCTGAAGGTGGAGCAGAGGTTGCCGCGTTAGCGCCAGGTCAACTTCTCCTGCCGTGAGCAGCTTAATGGCAATCGAAGGGTCGGCCGGGGTTTGAATATCTACCTCGAGCCCCTGGAGCGCGTAATAATTCCGCTCTTTGGCTATGACCAATGCCGCGTGCTGGGGGCTTAGGTACCAATCCAGCATCAGCGTCAGGTGTTTCATCGGTGGAGGCTCAAGAGGTGGGGCTGGTGTTAGCGTCATCGTCGGCGCTGTCTCGGTATCGCTTTCACTTTCAACGGGGCGCCACAGGCCAGTGGGCACCTCTACATCGCTATCCAGCGTTAAGGGCGCGCTTTGTTGACTATTTTCTTCACTATTCTCTGCATTCTCTTCACTTGCATAACTAACGGAATTGAAAACTAATGAGGCCAAAATAAGACTAAGCAAAACAAGGTGCCGATAGCGTAATAGGCAGCGCAACATAGTCAGAACTCCAAATGTTGTAACGGCAAAGTGTAGCCGCCCATGAAAGCGTCTGACTAGCCCTTTAAGTTCAAGCAGGTGCCGAGAAGGCACAGTAAATTCAACGGTTACATGTAATAATAGCGCTGTATTGATGTAGAGACGGAGAGTCATGGACGCAATTTATACGTTCTTTTTGGTAGGCGGTTCGCTAATGGCGCTGAGTATTTTGGCCAGCCGTCTATCGTCAATGATGGGTGTGCCGCTGCTGCTGATTTTCCTCGGGCTGGGCATGCTGGCAGGTGAAGAGGGCGTACTAGGGGTCGTGTTTGATGACTACTCCATGGCGTTCGCTATTGGCCATTTCGCACTGGCCATGATTTTGCTAGATGGCGGCTTACGTACTCGACTCAAAACCTTCCGGGTTGGTTTCAAACCCGCACTCTCTCTTGCCACCTTTGGGGTGTTTATCACCAGCGCCATCGTTGGCGTTATCGCGATGTGGATTTTTGATCTCACCATCGTGCAGGGCCTGCTGGTGGGCGCAATCGTAGGTTCCACCGATGCCGCCGCGGTTTTCTCCATGCTCAGCGGGCGCGGAGTCAATCTTAACGAGCGGGTAGGGGCCACGCTTGAAATTGAGTCGGGTACCAACGACCCGATGGCCATCTTCCTAACGCTGATGCTGGTTGAGCTCCTGGTTGGCGATATTGGTGGCCCCACCGAAACCCTGCTGTTTTTTATTGCCCAGTTTGGTATTGGTCTAATTATTGGTATAGGCGGCGGCTGGCTGAGCGCCAAGCTGCTGCGCTGGCTGGATTTAGCCCCAGGCCTTTATGCCATGTTGGCGCTGGCACTGGGATTCAGTGTGTTCGGCTTGACCAGCGTGCTGGGCGGCAGCGGCTTCCTGGCCATCTACCTGGCCGGTTTGATGATTGGCAATCAGCCGGGTCGCCACCTCAATTTTATTCTTCCTGTTCACGATGGCCTCGCATGGCTCAGCCAAATTGGCCTGTTCCTGGTGCTTGGGTTACTGGTGACACCCAGTGAGCTTTGGGAGGTGGCGCTACCGGCAGGGTTAGTGGCATTGGCGCTGATCTTTGTTGCGCGCCCATTGGCCGTGCTGATTACCATCAAGCCGTTCTTTAAATTCCGCTGGCGCGAGACCTTCTTCATTGCCTGGGTCGGCTTGAGAGGGGCCGTGCCTATCGTGCTGGCCATCTTCCCGGTGATTGGTGGGGTCGAAAATGCCTCGCTCTACTTTAACGTCGCCTTCGCCGTGGTGTTGATGTCGCTGCTGATTCAGGGCGGCTCGCTGACGCTGATGGCCAAATGGTTGAAGGTGGAAGTTCCGGTAGGCACCGTGCCCAATCGGCGCGGCCCACTGGGCATTTTGCCGGAGAACGACTTTGAGCTGTTCGTTTACGGCGTCGAGAACCAAGACCTTGAGGACGTGCCCATTCGGCTGCTGCGTTTTCCCTCAGGCGCGCTCATCTCGGCACTGTTTCGTGATCACACCATGCTTCACCCAAAAGGCAGCACACGCTTAAAGCTTGGCGACGTGATTTGCGTGATCGGTCGCTCAGAGGATCTTTATTCGCTTAATCGACTGTTTAATGGCGATGCCAAGCTTAAGCAGGAAAGGGCCTTCTTCGGTACTTTCACCCTGGATGGCAGCGCCCAAATGCAGGATATCGCTCAAGCCTATGGCCTAACGCTTAGCCCCGGTGAGCAAAACATGACCCTTTCGGAATTTATTGCCCTGCGCGTGGGCGGGCACCCAGTCGTCGGGGACGACGTCGACTGGCACGGCATTCATTGGGTCGTCAGCGATATGGAAGGCGGCAATATTACCCGCATCGGGTTACGTTTGTACTAAAAGGCGTTGACTTCCAAGGAAAAGGTGTTAGTATACGCACCCATAAGCCGGAGGGATGGCAGAGCGGTTGAATGCACCGGTCTTGAAAACCGGCATAGGTTAATAGCCTATCCAGGGTTCGAATCCCTGTCCCTCCGCCAAGTATTACGAATAAGCCGCTGATTTCAGCGGCTTTTTTGTGTCTGTAATTTAGTCAGCCCATACCCCAGCCCATACTTTGGTTTTGGCTTTCACGGAATAGAAACAAACCTCTCTGGACGCTCTCTCTTCGTAAGTCGTTTTTTGATACTCACCTCCATGGCTCAATTCCCTCAAAAGCTTCACTGATGCACGTTCTTGAGAGCGAGGTGACAGCCTCTCTTCTTTCAGATACTGTCCTCTGAAGAGTTTTGAATGGTAGCCACTGGCTGGTAACGGGGGAGAACTGACCCGCTGGGTTAGCGAAGCCACGCATCAAACGGTCGGCAATGCCTTCCTGATTGATGGCTAAGTCGACGGCTTGACGAACGCGAGCGTCCTGGAAGGCTTCGACGCGTTCTTCGTTCATCTGGAAGCCAATAATACGCGTACCATCAATCTCAATCAGATTGACACCGTCTGCTTCACGGACACGGTCTAGATCGTTAGGCGGCACGGCATCAATGAAGTCAACGCCACCAGAAAGCAGCGCGGCAACGCGAGAAGCGTTTTCGGCAATCGGCGTTAATACGATGTTGGAAACATTGCCTTCGCTTTCGGTATCCCAGTAATCTTCAAAACGCTCGAAGTCGACGCGTACGCCCTGGCGACGGTCGGTGACAATGAATGGGCCGGTGCCGGAGACATTACGTGACGCGAAGGAGTTACCCGCTTTGACGATTTCAGCTTTGTCGTTGCCCTCTTCGGTTTCACCAGTATAGAACTCGCTATCCAAGGGGAAGATATAAGTAGCGAGGTTGAGCAGCAGTGGGTAGGGCTCAGTCGTGACGATCTCAACGGTGTAGTCGTCGACGGCTTCAGCACTGGCCACCGGCTCGAAAATGGCGCGGTAGTCAGGGCTCTCTTTTAGACGCTCAATCGTCCAAACGACATCTTTCGCGGTGAATTCATTGCCTGAATGAAAGGTAACGCCTTCACGTAATGTCATGCGCATGGTGGTTTCGTCGACCTGTTCCCACTCGGTAGCGAGACGCGGCTCGAACTGGAAGTCCTTGGTCCAACGTACGAGAGGGTCAAACGCCAAGTGAGAAAAACGCAGCACGCCGCCAGACAGCTGTTCATGTAAATCAAGCGTTTCGGGGTCGGCAGAGTAACCAATGCGAAGCGTTTCAGCACTTGCAGTCATCGGCAGTAACGTCGTTCCTGCCACCACGGCACCAATAACAGAAGCCAGTAGGGTTTTCTTGAGCGTCATAGTTGTTCCCTTGGGTCATTGTTTATTGTTCGTTTTACGGTCTTTTTCGCTCGCTTAAGCGCAAGAATCCCAGTAAAACAGACACGGTCAGCTTGAAAGCCGTTTAAATAACACGGACTACCAACATAGAGAGTGGCATATGCGTCACACAATCGAAATAATGACAGGCATCATTCGTCTGCTACATGACATCGCTAGCGGCGGCCTAAGGGTAGGTGGTCGTTAGACGAAAGTAGCAGTCGGGAGGAAGCCTAAAGAGGGGGAGAAGCCGCATGTGGAAAAAAATAGCAGTCGCCGCCATCGCTTGTTACCTTCCCGCGCTTGCCGGTGGCACCGTGGTTGAAGCCGCTGCTGGGCAGGGCACCGACGCGGCTGCTTCACAGGACACGGAAAGGGTAGCGCAAATAAAAGGAACACTCGATGATGAGCAGCGCGAGTGGTTCATTTTAAGTCACGGTGCTGACTCAAGCGCGTCGTTCGTCGAATCGGGTGATCATATCACCATTGATATCACTGGCTTTATCGACGATGAGATGGGGGAGACGCAAGAGTCGTTATCGCTTAGTCTGACCGTCAGTGAAGAACAGCTGACGAGTGCTACGGTGTTACACCCCTTGGGAGACACGCCATCACCGCCGCTGTACACCTCCGAGGCAGGTGATGTTGACGTAACCCTAACCCACTATGAACGGGCTAATCATCGGGTGTACGTGGCTGGCAGCATCAAGGGGGCGTTAGCGCTGCAGGTCCAATTGGGAGAGCCTCCACATCAGGAAGAAACAATGGCGGTTGATCTGACGTTCGATGTGGAAGCGCAAAAAGTTGAGTTTTAAAGGCTATAGCCGGTGGGTACGGGCCTAGTCAAACTGCTTATGTAGCCAGGTTTTAATCGTATCGGATTCGTACATCCACTCTTCTCGGCCATCATCATGAACAATTTTTAAGCAGGGCACTTTGACCTTTCCTCCCCCTTCAAGAAGTGCCTGCTTATGCGCTGGGTCGAGCTGAGCATCGCGTAGCTCAATATTTAATCCCAGCCGCGCTATCTCTTTGCGTACCTTGATACAAAAAGGGCAGGTGCGAAATTGATACAGCGCTAACCGCTGGCATGTTTCATCGATCTTCGCTTGCTCTTCAGGCGAGCGCTCAACCGACGTTGGCGTGGAAAGCTTTTCTGATATCAGCATAAATGGGGCAAGCACTAAGCGAACGCCACGGAAAAAATAGCGAATTAACATACGCATCGAAAGGCTCCTATTGCTGATTTTCGAGCTCGTATCAGCGTGCCGAATGAAAGGGAAGTAGCTAACGTTGATAAACGGTGGTCGCATCCTGCAACAACTGAACGGATTTGTCACTTGAAGGGCGATTTGTCCCCGTTAATCGTCGTTATTAGCGATGAGTGGATGAGCAAAGTTAGCCAGCATGCTAGGCTATTTGGCTATTTTTACGCCATGTTTTGGCTTTCTATTAAATTTACTGGCGATTAACGGGGCGAGAGCCATGCACCTGCATATTATTGGTATCTGCGGCACCTTTATGGGGAGCCTGGCGCTGCTGGCGCGTGAACTGGGCCATCAGGTCAGTGGCTCTGATCAGCATGTCTATCCCCCCATGAGCACCCAATTGGAAGATGCGGGTATCACCTTGATGGAGGGCTATCACGCGGAGCACCTCTCGCCCGCGCCCGATTTGGTGGTAGTGGGAAACGCGTTGTCGCGCGGCAATGAAGAAGTCGAAGCATTGCTCAATAGCGGCCTAGCGTATACATCAGGAGCCCAGTGGTTGGCAGAGCATGTATTGCCGGGGCGTCGTGTCATCGCGGTGGCGGGTACTCATGGAAAGACGACCACGGCGAGCATAGTGGCATGGCTGTTGGAAAGCGGCGGATTAGCGCCGGGGTTTTTGATCGGTGGCGTGCCGCGTAACTTTGGTGTCTCGGCGCGTTTGGGCGATCCGCGGGCGCCGTTTGTGGTGGAGGCGGATGAATACGATACGGCCTTCTTCGATAAACGTTCCAAGTTCGTTCACTACCGCCCGCAGATTGCGATACTCAATAACCTTGAGTTCGATCATGCGGATATATTTCCTGACCTGGCCGCTATCGAGCGTCAGTTTCATCACTTGGTGCGAACTGTCCCCAATCAAGGGCAACTGTTAGTGGCGGATGAACAACCCGCGCTCGAGCGTGTATTGGCTCAAGGTGTTTGGACGCCTGTGGCCCACTTTGGTAACCAAGCAACGAGCGAGTGGCAGCTAACGCTTGAGCGCCCCGACGCCAGCCGTTTTCAGGTGCTTTATAGCGGCGGCCAGCATAAAAATGGCCCAGAGGAAGATGGTGTCGTTGAGTGGGCCCTCACCGGGGAGTACAACGCTCGCAATGCATTGGCGGCATTGGCAGCCGCCAACCTGTGCGGGGTTGATTTGATCCGAGGCTGTGCAGCGCTGGCCCGCTTTGAGACCCCAAGAAGACGGCAGGAGGTGCGTGGCGAAATCAATGGCATTCAGGTGATTGATGATTTTGCTCACCATCCCACGGCGATTGCCGCTACGCTCAAAGGTCTTCGTGCGGCGACCACTAAAGGGCGGCTGCTGGCCGTTATTGAGCCCCGTTCCAATACCATGCGCTTAGGTGCACTGCGCGAACGCTTGGTCGAGAGCGTGGCTGACGCTGACAGTGTTTTTTGGTTTCAGCCCGCCGGGCTTGATTGGTCGATGGAAGAATTGGTGGCTTCACAGGCGGGTCATGCGCAGCTGCATAGTGACATAGATAAGTTGGTAGCAGCCGTGGTCACTCAAGCGTCACCCTTGGATCGTATCGTGGTGATGTCCAATGGCGGTTTTGAGGGTGTCCATGAGCGTTTGCTAGCCGCTTTGTCGAGTGCTCATACTACTAATGTTGATGAGGGCCACTCGTGAGCAACCCAGTAGATACTGTTTTTAAAAAACCGATTACCGTTGCGCTAACCGGTGCCTCCGGTGCCCAGTATGGGCTCCGTTTGATTGATGTATTGGTCGCCGCTGGTCATGAAGTGTGGGTGATGATTTCCAAGGCCGCACACATGGTGATTGCCACTGAAACGGATATCGAACTGCCGGCACAGCCTACGCGTCTAGCCCAGGCATTGAGTGAGCGGAGTGGTGCCCTGCCGGGTCAGATTCGCTGCTTTGGGCGCGAAGACTGGATGGCGCCGGTAGCGTCTGGCTCTGGCGCGCCGTCAGCAATGGTGGTGTGCCCCTGTTCCACCGGAACCCTGTCGGCCGTGGCGACAGGTGCCAGTAATAATCTCATTGAAAGAGCGGCGGATGTGGCGATAAAAGAGCGGCGTACATTAGTCCTGGTTCCCCGTGAAAGCCCTTTTTCGCCTATTCATCTAGAGCATATGCTGACATTAAGCCGTTTAGGCGTGGTTATTCTGCCTGCTGCCCCTGGGTTTTATCATCGTCCACAACGTATTGATGACTTAATCGACTTCATCGTAGCGCGCATTCTTAATCAGCTGGCAATCGAGCATACGTTAGTGCCTCGTTGGGGCGAGGTAGAGCGCCCTGGTAATTCTCTATCAGAGAAGGATCGCTAATTTATGACTTGGGCGACGCTCACGGTTTTTGTTCCCACGTTTTTGTTTGTATCGTTGACGCCAGGCATGTGCATGACCCTCGCCATGGTGCTGGGTATGACTCAGGGCATTAAACGTACCCTATGGATGATGATGGGCGAGTTAGTCGGCGTCGGCTTGGTGGCGGCCGCGGCAGGTGCCGGCGTGGCGGCGTTGATGCTGAGGCAACCCGAACTGTTTGTGTTGTTCAAGTGGGTCGGCGGCGCCTATTTGGTTTATTTAGGCGTGATGATGTGGCGATCGCGCGGGCGGATGGCGATCCCTAACGAGCTAGATGCAGGCCCACCGGCTAGCCGGCTGCAACTTGCCATGCAGGGCTTTGTGACCGCCGTCGCCAACCCAAAAGGGTGGGCATTCTTCATGGTGCTACTGCCCCCTTTTTTGGACGGCAATCGTCCCTTACCAGGCCAGCTGAGTCTACTCATCGCGGTTATTTTAACCATCGAGTTTGCCAGCATGCTGGTTTACGCTACCGGTGGTAAGACGCTCCGCAATGCGTTGGGTAAAAGCGGCAATGTACGATTGCTTAACCGCATCGCAGGCACGTTGATGATTGGGGTTGGGCTTTGGCTTGCGCTAGGTTAGTGATTTGATAGCGCGCGAGTGCGTTTTTTTATAGCCCCTTTAAACCGGCGGAAAAAAGCCGACACGGGCACTGATCATCACCAGTGAGGCGACGCTGAGTAAACCCCAGGGGCAGGGCCGCAGGCTTGGCCTAGGCTGCTGCTGCCAGTGCAATAGGGTAAGCGCACACACCACCAGCCCCAGAAGTGCGCCTCCCACCAAATCACTCACCCAATGCACCCCCACCACGAGTCTCGATAACGCCATCGGCAGTGCCAACGCAAGCGCACACCAGTAGGCCCAAAAGCGCTTTTGGCGGGGGAGTTCGGCTGCAATAAAGGCAGCAGACAGTCCAAATAACACCACTGCTGTGGAGGTGTGCGCGCTCGGGTAGGAGAACGAGCCTAGCAGGTAGTCAGGGGTGTCTGGACGCGTGCGTCCAAATATTCCTTTGCCCAAAATATTAAGCAGTGCCACGCCTGCAAATGCGCCTGCCCAGTGCAGCAGCGCGTCCCACCGTTTGCCTATTAATAACCAAACCACCCAAGGCAACGTCAGTGCAATGATGCCAAAGGTATCGCCGATTTCTGCCAACAGGGTGCCAACAAAGTAAGTAACTTCACTGTGCAGGCCTGAAAACAGCCGATGAATGAACACATCCATCGGCAGAGGATCATTGTGCGCAGTGACCATCAGCGTCCAGCCAGACAAACTGCCCAGCGCGATTACCAACAGCAGTAGTGAGGCCAGCGGCACATCACCGGATTGACTCATCGCCAGCCAAGGGCGCCTTAACAGGGGAAGTCGACGAACGGTACCTGCAATGGCCCGATAGAGCCGCCCATGCCGCGTAGCTTGATGGCGCCCCCAGGAAAAAATAAACGCGAGGGCGACAATGATAGCGGCCAGTATCAGTAAAGCCGCCTCAAGGCCTGGGGGTAGATTTAAATGATGTTGCCAAGTGCGGCCCAGCAAATAGCCGGGCAAAATATACGCGGGGGCCCATAGCGCTGCCGAGGTTATATTAGCCCAGATAAAGGTGCGCGGCGGCATATGCACCATGCCGGCAACCAGGGGAATGATAGGTCTGACAGGCCCTACAAAGCGGCCAATAAAAACAGACCAAATACCGTAACGCTCAAAAAAGCGTGCGCCACGGCCCAGCCATTCAGGATGTTGAGAGAGCGGCCAGCGCTGGGTAACGGTTTCCCGATGCCGGTAGCCGAGCGAGAAACTAACCCCGTCACCTATTAACGCCCCGATAAATGCCGCCCCAATCAGCCAGGCCAATGCAATATCCTGATGTCCCGCCATTGATGCAGCGGAGGTGATTAGTACCACGCCAGGCACTAGTAATCCCACCACCGCAAGCGATTCTACTAATGAAATGACCAGCACTAATGAGATTAGCACCGGTGGCGATGGTGTTAATGAGTGGAGTATATCGACTAGCGACAAGGACTTCTCCGGTGAACGAGCATCAGGGGCAGGGGGGAGTTAAACGTTGGCCAGTGATGAACCGCGCGCTTCTAAGCGCTTTATATAGCGCTCAAAACTTTCTGCTCGACTGGGTAGGCAGGCCGCAATGCGCGCTTCCAGCTGGCCCGTTTCCACCAGGACGCGCTCAGAAAGTGCGCGCTGTAAGCGCTCGCGGACTAGCAGTGCGCCGCTTTCACTGGTGTCAGGCAGCACAAGCCAGAAAGTGGCGTTGTCCGCGCGGCCAAGTACGTCATGATCACGGCAGCGACTATTGACTTCGCTGCATAGTGTCCCGAGCAATGCTTTCAGCGCGCGATGGCCAAATTGTTCCTCGGCCATGTCCAATTGCGGCAAGTGTAATACCAGTACCGCCAGCTGTTGATTGAGCATTGCCGCGCGCTGGAACTCGCTGTTTAAGCGCTCCTTTAACGTATCGATGTGAAAGGCGTTGCAGTCGCTGTCGTTGGGATCAGTAGCCCGCAGGAGGGCCCGGCGTCGGGCGTGTTCCCAGCGCGGTAGGGCCAGTAACAGCGTTAAGGCAGCATAGCCAACGATAATCGCGTTTGGCGCAGCCGCAACGGAGGGTAGTAGCCACCATAAGGGGCCAACAGTGACGTTGGTGAGTACGGCAGCCCATAGTGGCAAAAGTAAAAAAGCGGCTGTGATCGGTAGGCCAAGCCAAATGGATGACACATCAGGATGGTGGTAGTACGCGCTCAGTACTACTAAATACGTGCAGCATAGCAATACAATACGCGGCAGGTAACTCTCTAGCCCTTGCCCAATATGCATAAGCAGAGCGGACAGCAGCAGCAGCGTCATAAACGTCGGAACGAGCAGGTCACGGTAATCGCCCATGGCATAGAGCCACAGTGCATAACCTATCATTAGCGCGATGCTTGATGCGTAGGCCAGGGTCATTAAACGTTTAGGAATATGGTATTCGGTCATATCGTCTCCCGTACTCGCTCTGCCGGTAATTTACTTATTTCAAACACAGAGAGCGTCGCCGGTTCGATATCAATGAGATCAAGGTACTCGCTGGAAATGTTGTCGGGTAACTCCGTCAGTAATAGTTCGCGACGTTGCGCAGCCTCACTGGGTGAGCGGGAGAGAATCAGTGTGGCTAACGTGGTACTGCTTAATCGGTAAACATTTTCGAAATCATGGGTTAACTCACAAAGCTTTTGTGCGGTTGGCCACAGCTGATGGCGCTTCACATGCAGGATAAACAGCTCTGCGTGGACGCCTTCACGCTCACAGCGCGTTTGTTCACGGGTGAGATCGCGCAGTAACTGCTCCCCAGCCCATAGATTAAGGCCTGGGATCAAGCGTAAGCGCTGACGAATGGAGCCATTCATGTCGATAAGCTGCTGTGCTCTGGATAAGGCGAGCAATCCAAGCGTCAATAAAGTGCACAGCAGGAGAATGAATTCTGGTTTGTTCAGTTGAGGCGCGACCATCACCGCACTGAGCAGTGCAGCGCTGAGATTGAAGGCGGCCACCCAGTGATTTTGAGGCAGCATCAGCATGGCTGCCCAGGCCCAAATCAGAATGCCGTGCCGCTCAGGCGCTGCTGCAATCAAGCCAACCAGTAGCGCACCGGGTACGAGCTGCCACGGTAACCCCCGCGAGCGGCGGTGGCTGAAATCGAGCATGAGAGCCGTAATGAATAGCCAGCCGACAGAAAGCCACAGCACCAGGGCTGCCGCTGGCGGCGTAGAAGGCGTCCAAAGTGCTAACGCAACGGCCGCCGCTAAGAGGTTGGCGCGTAGCAGACGTATTTTGTACTTGCTTTGCATGGTGTCTTACTATTCGTCCTGAATAACCTGAAGTATCTGAGCAAGTGACTGCGCGTGTGATGAAAAAAATGCACCACACACATTAGCGCCTTAATCACCCTCAGTATAACGTCGAAATAGCGTAACATGAGTACAAACATGAAAACGGCTACAGATCATGCCATCCAGCGGCATTAGACGTATCATTTCCTAACCGCAGAACAATGAATTCTGGCACTTAGCTGGGCTTCATTCAATTTAGAAATCGCGACGCCGCACGGAGACACTATGAGCGTTTCAACACCGTTCCAAGAAGAGGCCCATCAGCACTTATCTTCCGGCGATGTGCCCGCCTATATGCAGGCGTTAGGGCAAGCGGCACGCCGCTCAGCCAGCCAGTTACGTCGAGCGGATACGGGATTGAAAAACAGTGCCCTGATGGCAATGGCTCAACGTGTAGAAGCCGCACGAGGTCGCATTCTAGACGCCAACGGCGAGGATTTACAGCGAGGCCGTGAAAGCGGTCTGGAGAGCGCTCTGTTAGATCGGTTGGCGTTAAACGATGCGCGTATCGACGCCATGATTGAAGGGCTTCACCAAGTGGCGAGCTTGCCCGATCCCGTGGGCGAGCTAAGTGATATGCGCTTCCGGCCTAGTGGGATTCAGGTGGGCAAGATGCGCGTGCCGCTAGGTGTGATTGGCATTATTTACGAGTCGCGTCCTAACGTCACGTTGGAAGCCGCTAGCCTGTGCCTAAAATCAGGCAATGCCTGCATTTTGCGCGGTGGGTCAGAGGCCAGCGCTTCTAATGCCGCAATTAGTGCTTGTATCCAAGCCGCACTCAACGATGTGGGGCTGCCTTTAGGGTGTGTGCAGGTCGTGGCGACGACCGACCGTGCAGCGGTAGGGGAAATGATCAGCATGCCGGAGTATGTGGATGTGATTATTCCGCGTGGCGGGAAATCGCTGATTGCTCGCATTACCCGCGATGCGCGCGTGCCGGTGATTAAACACCTTGACGGGGTGTGTCATGTTTATATCGACACCACCGCGGATCCTGCCAAAGCCTTGGCGATAGCCGTCAATGCAAAAACCCACCGTTACGGTACCTGCAACACGATGGAAACGCTGTTGGTCGATGCACCAATCGCTGACTTACTGCTGCCAGAGCTGGCGCGTGCCTACGCGGAACACGAAGTAGAGCTGCGTGGTTGTGAGCGCACGCAGGCACTGTTGCCACAGGCGATTGCCGCGCAGGAAGTTGATTGGTATACCGAATATTTAGCCCCGGTGTTGGCCATTAAAATAGTCGATGGTGTTGATGACGCCATTAGCCATATTGAGCAGTATGGCTCTCACCACACCGACGCGATTGTGACTCAAGACTACTCCTTGGCACGACGCTTCATGGCAGAAGTGGATTCGAGCTCTGTCATCGTGAATGCTTCGACGCGCTTTGCCGATGGTTTCGAATACGGACTAGGGGCAGAGATCGGTATTTCAACCGACAAGCTACACGCCCGGGGGCCTGTCGGATTAGAAGGTCTCACTACCCATAAATACGTCGTGTTTGGTGATGGCCAAGTGCGCCAGTAAGGGGGTGGGATGCGTCAACAGGCACAGCGTATAGGGATGTTAGGCGGTACATTCGATCCTATCCACCTGGGGCATTTACGGAGCGCGGTTGAAGTTCACGAAGCGCTATCGTTGGATCAGCTGCACATGATTCCTGCCCAGCAGCCGCCCTTACGAGGGCAGCCTCAGGTCTCTCCCGAACAGCGGTTAGCGCTCTTGAAAGCCGGCATCGGTGACACACCAGGGCTAGTGGCTGATGATCGTGAACTTCGACGTGACGGGCCTTCATATAGCATCGATACGCTTACCGAGCTGCGCACGGAGTACGGTGAACAAACGCGCCTCATCATGGTGATTGGTCATGATGCGTTCATGCGCCTAACACACTGGCATCAACCCGAACGTCTATTTGAGTTTGCCCACTTAGTGGTGATTGCGCGTCCTGGCTACAGCGACTCACTGCCAGCACCTTTAACGGAACTGGTAGCGCATCGGGAAGTCGATAACGTAACGGCATTGATGCAGCGGCCAAGTGGCAGCTTTCTGTCGCTTGAATTGCCATCGCGAATGGCCATTTCAGCGACCTATATCCGCGAGCGGTTAGCGCAGGGTAAGAACGTGCGTTATTTGGTGCCGCTGCCCGTGGAACAGACTATTACCCACCTTGGACTTTACCAGAAGAGTGAATAGCGCTGGCAGTCATCAAATAAGCCGTTACAATGGCCGGCTTTATTGACCCATTACCCCATGAGGTTGTCTTTAGGAGTCATGCACATCGATACATTGAAAAATCTAGCGGTTGACGCGCTGGAAGAACTGAAAGCACGCGACATCACGCAGTTAGACGTCGCAAAATTAACCGAGGTCACCGACCTCATGTTGATAGCCAGTGGTACGTCGACTCGTCATGTGGCGGCACTGGCCCAGAACGTGGTGGAAAAAGCCAAAGCTGCAGGTCACGGCCCGATGGGCGTGGAAGGCGGCGATAATGCCGATTGGGTACTGGTCGACCTGGGGGACGTCGTGGTTCACGTCATGATGCCCGAAGCGCGTACCCTTTACGACTTGGAGCGGCTGTGGGCCGATCTGCCCAGTGACTCGGGTGCGATTGGTGAGTCGCTTGAGCGCTTTCATGAGCGAGCTGGCATGTCATGAGGATTCGGCTGTTAGCGGTGGGAAGCAAAATGCCTGCGTGGGTAGAAGAGGGCGTCGAGACTTACCGCAAACGGCTGCCGAGAGACTTTTCGCTTGAGATCGAGGAAATCGCGCTCGGCCAGCGTGGCAAAAACGCTGATATCGCGAAGGCGCGGGCCCAAGAGGCCCAGCGTATTCGCGATAAGCTGCGTGGCGACGAGTACGTCGTTGCGTTAGAGGTCATAGGTAAACCATGGACGACCGAACAACTGGCTCAAGAGGCTGATGGTTGGCGTATGTCAGGACGTGACATCGCTCTGCTTGTAGGTGGGCCAGATGGGTTGGAGCCTTCGCTCTCAGACGCCGCTGATAAAACCTGGTCAATCTCTCCCTTGACGTTGCCTCATCCGCTGGTGCGAATAATGCTGGCAGAGCAACTTTACCGGGCCTGGACATTATTAGTGGGTCACCCTTATCACCGCTAACACTGACTGGTGAGCCATCATCTGTCGTGTTTTATTGCGCCCTTTGTTTGATTGAGAGTCACCGTTACCATGCTCAAGCGCCCCAACACGCTAAAAAACTCCGGGCAAGAACTGCGAATTTTTCGTGTGAGAGCGCTGCTCGCCATCCTAGTGGTGCTAACGCTTGCCGGGTTGCTAACGGGACGCCTTATTTATTTGCAAATCGTTCAGCACGACATGTACAGCACCCGCTCTGAAAATAACCGTGTGCGTGTCGAACCGCTTCCCCCTAATCGCGGGTTGATATATGACCGCAATGGGGTGCTGTTAGCAGAGAATCGCCCAACCTATAACCTGACTCTCGTTCGCGAGCGGGTCGATAACCTGGATGAAACGCTTGCGCTCTTGGTCGAGCTGCTGGAGTTGCCTGAAGAAGAGATCGAAGCGTTTAACGTGCGCTCCCGCCAACGCCAACGGCCTTTTCAGCCTGCGTTGCTTACCAGTGATTTGAGCGAAGACCAAATCGCTCGCTTGGCCGTCAATCGTCACCGACTACCCGGGGTGGAAATAGAGGCTCAGCCGCTGCGCTTTTATCCGGATGCGGAGATTATGGCCCACGCGTTAGGCTACGTGGGCCGTATTAATGCCGAAGAGATGGAGTCGCTGGACGCGGGCAGCTACGCAGGTACTCACTTTATCGGTAAAACCGGTATTGAACGCTTTTACGAAGAGGAGCTGCACGGTCAGGCGGGGCTTCGCAAAGTAGAGACGAACGCCCGTGGGCGCGTGTTAAGAGAGCTGGGGCGCACAGACCCGGTGCCAGGGCAAAACTTAACGCTAACGTTGGATAAGTCCCTTCAAATGTTGGCGTATGAGTTGCTAGATGGACGCCGCGGCTCGATCGTCGCCATCGCCCCTGCCACCGGCGAAATTCTGGCCATGGTGTCGACCCCAGGATTCGACAGCAATCAGTTCGTCACCGGCATTGATGTTGCCTCTTACCGTGGTTTGCAGGAGGACCTGGATCTCCCGCTGTTTAATCGGGCTATCCGCGGCCATTATCCTCCCGGGTCGACCATTAAGCCCTTTTTGGCGCTCGCCGGGTTAGTGGAAGGGGTTATTACGCCTGATAGCACCATTAATGACCCTGGTTACTACCAATTACCCAATGACTCCCGCCGTTATCGCAACTGGCTACGCTGGGGGCATGGGCGAGTAGACATGGAGCGCTCGCTGGCGGTGTCTAATAACACCTACTACTACACCCTGGCGCATGATTTGGGCATTGATAACCTGCATGAGCAAATGAGTAACTTTGGTTTTGGTCAGCGTGTCGCCCATGATGTCCAGGGCGAAAGCGGCGCTTTAATGCCTTCACGGGATTGGAAGCGGGGCCGTTTCAATCAGCCCTGGTACCCTGGCGAAACGCTATCGGTGGGTATCGGGCAAGGCTACTGGCAGGTGACACCGCTACAGCTCGCCAGTGCAACGGCAACGCTGGCTAACCGAGGCCATTGGGTCAAACCACGCCTAGCTCGTCAAATTGGCGATACGCCTGTGCCCCGCGACTTGCCAGAGACGTTAGACGACATTCAGCTCGCCAATGATAACTGGTGGGATAGGGTATTCAGCGGGATGGAAAAGGTCATTAGTGGTACTGAAGGTACTGCCCGCCGAACGGGGGTGGGCCTTGAATATCGCATGGGCGGTAAGTCAGGCACTGCCCAGGTGTTTTCGCTAGGACAGGATCAACGCTATAACGCGGATGAGCTAGCGGAGCGGCTGCGTGACCACGCGCTGTTTATGGCCTTTGCGCCCTTGGAAGACCCGCAGATTGCGGTCTCCGTTATCGTTGAAAATGCTGGCGGCGGCAGTACCCACGCCGCGCATTTGGCCCGTGCCATGACCGATGCTTGGTTGCTCGAAGATGAAGCGCCCGATGTAGAGGAAGTGCGTGAAGTATTGGAAGAAGATGATGCCAATGTGGAGGGTAATTAGCGCATGCCTTGGCATTATTTAGCGCGTTCAATGCGCGGTCATCCTGTCCGTCCCCCGGAAAGCGGCATCGCCCGTCGCAAAAGTGTCTGGGAGCGAATCCACATAGACCCCTGGTTGCTGGGCTTGCTGCTGCTATTGATGGGCGGCGGTTTAGTAGTACTTTACAGTGCGTCTGGCCAATCAATCGATGCTGTTATTGCCCAAGGTATACGTTTTGGTATCGCGCTGGTGGGCATGGTGATTATTGCCCAGTTTTCACCTTCCACGTTCTTGCGCTTTGCCCCATTAGCTTATGGCATCGGTGTCGCCATGCTGGTAGCCGTTGATGTGGTGGGCGATGTCGGCATGGGCGCTAAACGCTGGTTGGTCATTCCGGGGGTGATTCGCTTTCAACCCTCGGAAATGATGAAACTGGCGGCACCGCTGATGGTCGCGGCTTATCTAAACCGCTGTGAACTGCCGCCGCGTCTGCGCGATATATTCGTATGCGGCATTATCATCGGCTTACCTGTCGTGCTGACGGCGATTCAGCCCGACTTAGGCACGTCATTACTGGTCGCCAGTGCTGCCCTCATTGTAGTGTTACTAGCAGGCTTGTCGTGGCGCTTAATTGGCTTTATTGCAGCGCTGGGAGCTTCCTGCGTGCCGTTGTTATGGATGAATATGCATAACTACCAGCGCCAGCGCGTACTGACGTTTCTGAACCCTGAGAGCGATCCGCTGGGTTCTGGCTGGAATATCATTCAATCGACGACTGCCATCGGTAGCGGCGGGCTGTGGGGGAAAGGCTGGCTGCAGGGTACTCAGTCCCAGCTGGAGTTTTTACCTGAACGACATACCGACTTCATCATTGCCGTGTTGGGGGAGGAGTTCGGCTTAGTGGGCATGCTGGTGTTGCTGAGCCTGTATCTATTAATTGTCAGCCGCGGACTATGGATGGCGTGCGCCGCCCAGGATACCTTTGGCCGTTTAGTTGCGGGCAGTATTATTCTCACGTTCTTCATTTATGTGTTCGTCAATATGGGTATGGTGAGCGGTATTTTGCCCGTTGTTGGCGTACCGTTACCGTTGGTTAGCTTTGGCGGCACCTCAAGCGTGACCTTGTTAGCCGGTTTCGGTATTCTCATGTCCATACATGCGCATCGTCGGTTACTGTCGCGCTAGCGAAGTTATCTCGTTTAAGTGTTTGTCATGCGCTTCAATGTAAGGCGCCGCCATGGTTAACGCTGGCATCAACCGTTCCAGAAATAAAGCGCTCAGGAGTAGAGAGTTAATGAACAAGGTTCAAGGAAAAGCGAGCCGCTATTTATTGGCAGCGATGATGTGCTGGTTGGCACCTTCAGCCCTTGCCGATGAGCCTTCAGCAGAGGGGCCGCATTTTGCTCCCCAACACAATGCTGACAGCCAAATCTTGATGGATGCGTTAGTGGAGCAGGGGTTGCCGCAAGCATGGGTAGAGGAGGCGCTGGGGAAGGCAAACTATACGCAAAGCGTTCTGGATGCGATGGAAGGGGCTGCCGAGCGTCGTTTAAAGTGGCACGAATACCGGGCTATTTTTATTACCCAGCAGCGTATTGATGAAGGTGCTGAATTCATCAATACGCATGCGGAAGCTTTGGCACGGGCTGAAAGTACTTATGGTGTGCCTGCTGACATCATTACCGCTATTATTGGCGTTGAAACCTACTACGGTCGGCATAAAGGCCAACATCGCGTGCTAGATTCATTAGCCACCTTGGCGTTTCACCATCCCCAGAGAGGCGACTTTTTTCGAGGTGAGCTTGCCGCTTTTTTACGCATTGCGTATGAGCAGCAGGTCGACCCGACCATGCTACGCGGCTCCTATGCAGGTGCCATGGGCTATCCGCAGTTCATTCCCACCAGTTACCAGGCGTATGCAGTAGACTTCGATAACGATGGCCGTCGCGACCTATGGGAAAACCACGTTGATGCAATTGGCAGTGTCGCCAACTACTTTGCTGAGCATCACTGGACGCCTGGTGCAGATATATACCACGCAGCCACTGGTCCAGCGGAATTGCCGGATGACTTACGGCAGTCGCTTTCATTTAATCAAGCGTCGCCCCCATCGGTAACGGTCGCTCAGCTTGCCGCACATGGGGTGACGTCTAATGCCACACTGGATGATGACCTAATGGTGGCTCCCTTGGCGCTAGAATTCGCCGACGGAGCGACGCGTTATCGTCTGGGTGAGCACAATTTTTATGTCATCACGCGCTATAACCACAGTCATCTTTACGCGATGGCCGTTGCCGAGTTGGCGGAAGCCATTGCCGCAAAGCACGACAAGCTAGCTGAGGACAGCGTATGAAGGGCAAACTGACGACAACCAGCCGTATCGGTGGGCTAATCGCCTTGCTGGCGCTGATCGGTGGCTGTGCGAGTAACGACACTCAGCGTATAGACACGCCTAGCTCGGCTAACCAAGCGGCAGCCCCGGCTTCATCGGTGGCGACCAGTGACGGTCGTTATGCAATGAGTGGCGATGCCTACCCGCTAGAGCCACCCGATGTCACCAAAGTGCCCGACGCAGAGCCCCGCGTTGAGCAGCTTTCTTCAGGCGGCAACCGCTCAACGTATGAAGTGTGGGGCAAAACCTATCACGTGTTGCCCGATGCCACGGGTTACGAAAAGCGCGGCACGGCCTCATGGTACGGTGAAAAGTTTCACGGTTATGCGACGTCAAACGGCGAAATTTATGACATGTATAAAATGTCGGCCGCTCACCGCTCGCTCCCGTTGCCAACATTTGCCCGGGTCACCAGCCTGGACAATGGGCAATCAGTGATTGTCAGGGTCAATGACCGTGGGCCATTTCATAGTGATCGTGAAATAGACCTTTCCTATGCAGCGGCTGCGCGGCTGGGTTTTCTTGATAATGGCACTGGGCCGGTTAAAGTCGAAGCCATCAATCCTCAGCAATGGCTGGCCGAGCGAGGCCGTTCTGGGAGTGCACCTTCTCCGGCACGCGCGCAAGCGCCTGCGCGGGTTGCTGCCAATTCAGCGCCTGCCGCTGCTCAGCCCTCGTCTCCCCCTGAGCCAAGCCAAAGTGGTTCCAGTGGTGAGGTGTACCTTCAGATTGCCGCGCTCGGTAACCAGGAAGGGGCGCAGCAGTTACAGCGGCGTTTGCAAGGAGAGCAGCCCCACGATGTGCGTATTTTGAGCAGTGCCGACATCTATCGTGTCCAGGTAGGGCCGATCAGGCCCGCACAGGAAACGCAGGCGCGCGAAACACTTCGCCAGGCGGGGTTCCCCCAGGTCTTCGTTGTGCGATAATTAGCCCCCTATTTATTTCTTGTGGCGCGTTTTACGCGCCGCCTTGTTTTAAAAATAAGCTTTATAAGTAAGCTTTCAAGTAAGTGAGACTGACGTTATGAACGTGTTTACATCCATTGGTCGCTCAGCACGCCTGTGCCTTTTTGCTGCAATGACGACGGTAGCGGTACCAGCAGCTGCGCAGGTGATTCCACAGCCGCAAACGATTATTCCTTCAGCGCCACAGCTAGCGGCAAGTTCATGGATTCTAATGGATGCCAACAGTGGCCGAATTTTAGCGGAGCATAATTCAGATGAACGCTTGCCGCCTGCCAGTCTGACGAAGCTGATGACGGCTTATCTGGTTGAGCGAGAACTTGACCGTGGCACGATCAATCTCACTGATATGATCAATGTCAGTGAGAATGCCTGGCGTACCGGCGGGTCCAAAATGTTCATTGAAGTCGGCGATCAGGTATCGGTCGACAACTTGCTACACGGCATTATCATTGTGTCTGGCAACGATGCCAGTGTGGCGATGGCGGAACATTTGGCAGGCGGGGAGGCGCCTTTTGCGGACCTGATGAATCAGCATGCCACGCGATTGGGCATGAATAACACCAACTTCCAAAACGCCACGGGCTTGCCGGGTGATAACCACTACTCCACCGCCCATGACATGGCGCGGTTGTCCCAGCATATTATTAATGATTATCCCGACCACTATGAGATTTACTCCCAGCGGACTTTCTCTTATGGCGGGATCGACCAGCCCAACCGCAATCGTCTGCTATGGCGTGACCCTTCTGTGGATGGTCTAAAAACAGGCTGGACGACAGAAGCAGGGTTTTGCCTGGTGTCTTCAGCCAAGCGGGATGACATGCGTTTGATCTCGGTGGTGATGGGCACCAATTCCGATGAAGCGCGTGCGCAGGAAACGCAAAAGCTGCTGAGCTATGGCTTCCGCTTTTTTGAAACCATGAAGCTTTACGAGCGTGGTGCCGTCCTGGCCACGCCGCGTGTGTGGGGTGGTGATATTAATGAACTGCGGGTGGGCGTCGATGAAGAGGTCTTTATGACCCTGCCGCGTAACCGTAATGAAGAACTGCGCGCACGCCTTAATCTGAACCCCGACCTTCAGGCACCGATTGCGATTGGTGATGAAGTAGGCACGCTTGAAGTTCATTTGGGAGAAGAGGTGGTGGGTGAACGCCGCCTCGTCGCGTTGGAAAATATTGAAGAGGGTGGCCTCTTCAAGCGTCTATTTGATCAGGTTCAGCGCTTCTTTAGTGGCTTAATCAGTCAGTTTACCGATTAATGTTTACCTTATATTTGTTCATCGGTTGTGATTCTGCAATAAGGGAGTTGCTATGAAAAAAAGTACGCCACGGGGTCTGCGTGATTTGCGTCAACCGGCGGTGCAAGAGCCGCCTAAAATCACGTTTCCCTGTGATTACTCGCTAAAGGTCGTCGGTGATGCTGCCGAGGATTTCCCCGCCTGCGTATGTCAGGTCATTGTGCGCCATGTGCCCGATTTTGACGCCACTAAGATGCAGGTCGTTGATAGCCGCAATGGCCGCTTTCAATCGGTTCGAGTGGTGATTCGCGCAACGGGAGAGCAGCACATTAAAGACGTGTTTGAAGCGCTAAAAGCCACTGGCCGTGTCCACATGGTGGTGTAACCGCCGTGAGTGATGATGTGCCCATCAGACTGCATCGTTTAGGACGTCAGCCCTATTTGCCGGTGTGGGAGGCTATGCGTGCGCTGACCGATACGCGAGATGCCAGTACGCCGGATCAGTTCTGGCTCGTTGAGCACGACCCCGTCTTTACTCAGGGGCAGGCGGGCAAACCCGAACATCTGCTTCTGCCTGGCGACATTCCTGTGGTTCACACGGACAGGGGCGGGCAGGTGACTTACCACGGGCCAGGCCAGGTGGTGCTCTATCCATTGCTGGATGTGCGGCGGGGTAAAATAGGCGTACGTGATTTAGTCACGGCATTGGAAAACGCGGTCATTGATGTGTTGAGCGATCATGGCGTGACCGCGCGTGCGCGACCCGATGCGCCCGGCGTGTACGTGATGACCGCAACAGGAGAGGCGAAAATCGCCTCTTTGGGCCTGCGTATCCGGCGTGGCGCAAGCTTTCACGGGGTTGCATTGAACGTGGACGGCGACTTATCGCCTTTCTTACGTATCAATCCCTGCGGTTATGCGGGCATGCCCATGGTGAGGTTGGCCGATTTAGTCACATTGCCTGGGAATCATCGGGTCGGGGAAGCGTTGGCTCAAGCGTTGGCCACAAGGCTAAAGCGAGATTTAATCAGCGTGGATACCTCGCCGCTGTAAAAAAGGGAGCCATTGGCTCCCTCAGGTATCACTACGCTAATTTTAAAGCCTAGCCAACGTTGAGCGCTGGAATAATATTGGGGTTTGCTTCTACTTCCTGGCCTGGAATGGCAGCGGGTGAAGCAAGGCCCAGGTTATTCTTTTCAAACACGCGGTCAGCACGATAACTCGAGCGTACTAGCGGGCCTGAAGGCACTTCCATAAAGCCTTTTTCCAAGCCGATGACCCGATAGCGATCAAACTCTTCGGGTGTTACCCAGCGCTCTACCGCCAGGTGATTTTTCGTAGGGCGCAGGTATTGGCCCAGTGTCACGATATCCACACCAATCTCACGTAGATCATCAAAGGTCTGCAAAATTTCTTCGTCTGTTTCGCCAAGCCCCAGCATTAAGCTGGTTTTGGTAATAATGTCAGGACGATAGCGCTTGGCGTGAGCGAGTACATCTAGCGTTTTACGATAGCCAGCGCGCCGGTCACGCACGCGGCCCGTCAACCGCTCAACGGTTTCGACGTTTTGGGCAAATACCTGTAATCCCGAGTCAACGACGCGCTCAATCGCGCTTAGTTCGCCATCAAAATCAGGTGTCAACGCCTCTACTACTACCTCTGGTGTGCGCGCTTTAATGGCGCTGATGCAGTTGGCGTAGTGTGATGCACCACCATCGTCTAGGTCGTCACGGTCGACGGAAGTGAGCACAATGTAGCGAAGGCCCATCAATTCGACCGACTTGGCGGTGTTTTCAGGCTCTTCAAGATCTAACCAGCCTTGCGGGTTGCCGGTATCAACCGCGCAAAACCGACAGGCGCGGGTGCAGACTGACCCCATTAGCATGATGGTGGCGGTGCCATTACTCCAGCACTCGCCCATGTTAGGGCAGTGGGATTCAGCGCAGACGGTACTTAGCCGATGGGTTGCTACGTTTTTCTTGACCGCCTCAAAACGCTCCCCTCCAGGGATCTGTGCACGTAGCCACTTGGGCTTGCGTTCAAGCGATGGTGCTTCCGCTGGCGCCGCTTTGCGCTGCTTCATGCCATCCTTGATCACCGTCATGCCATGTTCGTTGCGGTATTTTTCACCGCTGGACACGCGTTGCGGAGGGTTATTGCTCATAGGGACAGAGCCTCTCTTTTGTGCGGTAGGCCTGGGGGGTAAATGCTGACAAGGCCCGCCAATTGATACGTGGTACGTTCAATGTCTGATCGTGCTAAAACGATTACCAATAAGCTCTAAGATAACATATCTCACTGCCAACAGGACACCGTCGGCGTTGATTGTGGCCGGGCGATGCGCTGGCAGTAAGCCGTAATAATGAGGGGTAAAGATCGACGTCAAGCGCGTTGTGGCCTAAACTATATTGCATTGCAGCATCATTGCTATCGGGTGTGGTGCCGTCGCATCAACCCAATGGGAGTACCTATGACCTTTCTCGCCAATCCTTTGTTTCCTGTCAGCGCTTTCACCGACGCATGGCTTAAGCAAACAATGTCTATCAAGCAGAGCGCTTCTACAACAATGCAGGGCAGTGAAGCAGTGGCTTCTCTGTTCGACCCTTTCGGTTTTGGTCGTGCAGCGTTTAGCTATTGGCGCGATAGCATGGAGCGAAGCGTTCTGTATTTGGATGTCATGCGCGAGCGTGGCAACCAGTACCTCGAGCATATGGAGCAAACCAAGCCGAATGTGCTCGGCTTCGATACCGAAGTGCTGATGGATGGTCGAACGCTGCCTCGGCCAACTAACTATGAGCTGTTGCGCGTGTTACCTCACGAAGGCACGGAAATCGATCTACAGAAACGTCCCTTTGTGGTAGTTGACCCGCGCGCAGGGCACGGGCCAGGGATAGGTGGCTTCAAGCCCGACAGTGAACTGGGTGTAGCCCTTAAAGCGGGCCATCCTTGCTACTTTATTGGTTTTTTGCCATTTCCTGAGCCAGGGCAAACCGTTGAGGATGTGGTCGAGTCTGAGATTGCCTTCCTGCGTCATGTCATTGAACTGCATCCCGAAACCACCGAAAAACCGATGGTGGTAGGCAATTGCCAAGCGGGTTGGCAGATCATGATGGCGGCCGCCCTGGAGCCTGAGGTATTTGGCCCTATCCTCATTGCTGGAGCACCGCTCTCTTACTGGGCGGGCGAACATGGTAAGGCGCCGATGCGCTATACCGGTGGAATGTCCGGGGGCAGCTGGATGACTGCGCTGGCGAGCGACCTGGGCGATGGTCTGTTTGATGGCGCCATGCTGGTGCAAAACTTTGAACGCCTCAACCCGGCCAATACCCACTGGAAAAAGCAGTATCACCTTTACGACAACATCGATACCGAAGCGGGCCGCTATTTAGAGTTTGAGCGCTGGTGGGGTGGTCATGTTGTGCTGGGTGGCGAAGAGATTCAGTATATTGTCGATAATCTTTTTGTCGGTAACCGCCTCTCAACGGCACAGCTAGTCACCCGCGATGGGCGTCGCATCGACCTGCGCAATGTACGCTCACCGGTAGTGGTGTTCTGCTCACGTGGCGATGATATTACCCCGCCGCCACAAGCGCTGGGCTGGATTCGAGATCTTTACGAAAACGAAGACGATATCATTGCGAACGAGCAAACCATCGTTTATTGCCAGCACGACACGACGGGCCATTTGGGCATATTCGTATCGGGCAGCGTGTCGCGTAAAGAGCATACTGAATTCACGGCCAATATGGACTATATCGACGTCCTGCCGCCGGGGTTGTATGAAACCACCATATCACCGGCCGAAAAAGGCGAAGATGCCGAGCTTTACGAGCGCGACTATTTGCTGGAATTCATGCCCCGTGACTTTGCCGAGCTTGATCGCGAAGTAAAACACAAGCCAGAGGATGATCGCCGCTTTGCGACCGTGGCGCGCATTTCGGAAATCAACCTGGGCATGTATCGGCTGTTCCTGCAGCCGTGGATAAAAGCGACGATTACCCCTGAAGCTGCCCGCTGGATGCGTCGTATGCATCCCATTCGGCTGGGCTACAAACTGCTTTCTGATCGCAACCCTTTGTCGGTGCCGTTACCCGTGATGGCAGATGCTGTGCGTAAAAATCGCCATCCAGTCTCAGAGGACAATCTGTTCAAAGCATTTGAGACCATGGGCTCTGACCAGTTGGTGGCAAGCCTCAATACGATGCGCGATGTACGGGATAGTAGTACCGAGAAACTGTTTATGGATATTTATGGCCAACCGCTCCTGCAGGCTGCTGTGGGCCTCTTCGGCGATGCTCATGTCCATCGCCGTCGTCCCGGTGCTGAACCCGAGCGCCGCCGATTTGTAGAGCATCGCCAGGAGGCACTGCGTGAGAAGATTGCCCAGGGGAGTGCCCACGAAGCGGTCATGCGCTCGCTTATTTATGTGCTTGGCGGTGCCCCAGCGACGGATGAGCGTAACTTCAAGCGGCTACGTGCCTCTCGCGCAGAGCTTGAGCCAGGCATTCAACTGAGTGAATTTAAAAATCTGGTACGCGAGCAGTTCTTTATTTTGAAGCTGGATCGTGAGCAGGCGCTTAATTCACTGCCTGTATTGCTGGCAGGCAGCAGCAACAGTGAAATCGATGGCTACATCAGCCACCTTGAGCATGTTTTTGCCGCTAGTGGTGAGCTTTCCGAGCATGCCGCCGAACGCTTTACACATATAAAAGCTCTGTTTGATCAGGCGCGACCAAGCGAAGAAAAAGTGGCGGTAGCTAAAGCCAAATCGCCAGCAACGCGCAAGGCGGCTAAACCTACCTCTTCCAAGGCTAAAGCGACGGCTTCCGCTGGGTCGCCGGTAGCTAAACCTGCCACTAGCGCTGAAAAGTCGGTGACAAGTCCATCCAAGCCTGCGGCAAATTCTGTTAAACCTAGCGCTGATACGAATAAGCCAGCAGCGAATAAGCCTGACACTAGCAAGACAGAATCGGTACCAGAAGAAGCGGCGCCACAAGAAACAGTCAAGACCGATGCGGCTGCTAAACCAAGTGCGGCTAAGCAGACGCCTGCCAAGACCTCTTCTGAGGCAGAGCAACAGGAGAAGCCACAAGTGACTAAACCTGTCACTAAGCCTGCTGCAGCCGAAGAGAAAGAGACGCAGCCAGCGGTACAACCCACGGCAACAAAAGAAGGTGCTAAACCGCCTGGTAAGCGTTAAATCAGACGGTTAGATACCAGCGCCCCTGCCTTCATGGTGGGGGCGCTTTGTTTCCCTAGTGGCTTTTTGGGTTGCCGTAATGCTGGTGGCAGTCTAGTGTCTAGCTACTCTTTATCTGAAATCTACGGATTCCCCCTACGACTTGGTTGCTACTGGCGCTTCGCTAAGGGCTGGGTTAGGGTAGGCGCATTTTTTTCATCCGTATCTTTTTTTTCGGGCTGGTTAAGCCCGACGATACGGCACCGAATTCAGAGCACGCGCTAGCCAGCCCGTGCATTAGGAAAGTGGAGCACTATGGGCAAGTCACTGGTCATCGTCGAGTCGCCAGCGAAAGCGAAGACGATAAACAAATATCTCGGCAACGATTTCATCGTGAAGTCGAGCGTGGGCCACATTCGTGACCTGCCGACCAGCGGCTCAGGTAAGGCAGCCTCCGACCCTAAGGAGCGCGCACGCCAAGCCGCAGCGACACGCAAGATGTCGGCGGAAGAAAAAGCAGAGTATAAAAAACGTAAAAGTCAGGATCAGTTAATCCGGCGAATGGGTATCGACCCTAACAACGGCTGGGAAGCGAACTATGAAGTCCTGCCTGGCAAAGAGAAGGTCGTGGCAGAGCTCAAAAAGCTGGCTGAGAAAGCTGACGCTGTCTATCTCGCAACGGATTTGGATCGCGAAGGGGAAGCCATTGCTTGGCACCTGCGCGAGACCATTGGGGGAGATGACAGCCGCTATAAGCGTGTGGTGTTTAACGAAATCACCAAAAACGCTATTCAAGATGCGTTCAAGGCACCGGGTGCACTCAACATTCCACGTGTAGAGGCGCAGCAGGCGCGCCGTTTCCTGGATCGTGTCGTGGGCTTTATGCTTTCCCCCCTGCTGTGGGCGAAAGTGGCACGTGGCCTGTCAGCAGGGCGCGTGCAATCCGTCGCTGTTCGCTTGATCGTTGAGCGCGAGCGTGAAATACGCGCTTTCATCCCGGAAGAGTTTTGGGATGTTCACGCCGATCTAGCCTCACCTGAGGGCGAGCTGGTGCGCTTTGCACTCGTTCGTCAGGACGGAAAAGCCTTTAGGCCTACCTCCGAAAAAGATACGTTGGCGCGTATTGAGCAGCTTAGAAAAGCCAAGTTGGCGATTACTTCTCGGGAAGATAAGCCCACTAGCTCTAAGCCGACAGCCCCTTTTATTACCTCTACGTTACAGCAGGCCGCAAGCGGCCGGTTAGGGTTCTCCGTCAAGAAGACCATGACCATGGCCCAGCGCCTTTATGAAGCGGGCTACATTACCTATATGCGTACCGACTCCACCAATCTTTCAAAAGATGCGGTGGAAGGCGTGCGCAGCTATATCGGTGAAGAGTTTGGTGAGCGTTATCTGCCTGAAGCGCCTAATCGTTATAGCAGTAAAGAGAGTGCCCAGGAGGCTCACGAAGCGATTCGACCTTCCAGCGTTGAGCGTAAGGCCTCTGACCTTTCCGGTATGGAACGCGATGCAGAGCGCCTTTACGAGCTGATCTGGCGCCAGTTTGTGGCTTGCCAAATGACACCGGCTGAGTACTTGTCCAGTACGCTCAGCGTCGAGGTCGATGGGTATGAGCTGCGCGCCAAGGGACGTGTACTTAAATTTGACGGCTACACGCGGGTGATGAAGCCCAGCGGAAAAAATGAAGACCAGAGCCTGCCCGATTTGCCCCAGGGCACGGCGATGGCACTGGAAGCGCTTGATCCCCAGCAGCACTTTACCAAGCCAGCGCCGCGTTACACCGAAGCCAGCCTGGTAAAGGAGCTGGAGAAGCAAGGAATTGGTCGTCCCTCTACTTATGCGTCGATCATCTCGACGATCCAGGATCGCGGCTATGTGAAGCTGGAAAACCGCCGCTTCTACGCCGAGAAGCTGGGCGATATCGTCACCGAGCGATTGAAAGAGTCTTTCCCTGATCTGATGGATTTCTCTTTCACCGCGCGAATGGAAGATAGCCTCGATGAAGTGGCCGAAGGCGAACGCAATTGGCAGGCGCTTTTAGATGCCTTCTATGGCGAATTTCGCGAAGAACTCGCCAAGGCTGAAAGCGACGATGGCATGCGGCCCAATCAGCCGGTACCCACCGATATCGACTGCCCAAGCTGTGGGCGGCATATGCAGATACGTACCGCATCTACGGGGGTTTTCCTCGGATGTAGTGGCTACAACCTGCCGCCCAAAGAGCGCTGCAAAACCACCATCGATCTGATTCCCGGTGAAGAGGCCGTTGCCGAAGACGCGGGAGAAGAGGCTGAAACCAATGCGCTGCGTGCCAAGCGCCGTTGCCCCAAGTGCGGCACGGCGATGGATAATTACCTGATTGATGAAACGCGCAAGCTGCATATTTGTGGTAACAGCCCTGACTGTGACGGCTACGACGTCGAGAGCGGTAAATTCAAGATCAAAGGGTACGACGGTCCGGTTATCGAATGCGATAAGTGTGGCTCTGAAATGCAGTTGAAATCAGGCCGCTTTGGCAAGTATTTTGGCTGCACCAATAGTGAGTGCAAAAATACGCGCAAACTGTTGAAGAGTGGCGAGGTAGCACCGCCTAAAATGGATCCGATTCCGATGCCGGAGCTGGCGTGCCAAAAAGTGGAAGATCATTACGTGCTGCGCGATGGGGCGAGTGGGTTGTTTTTGGCGGCAAGTAAGTTTCCTAAAAATCGAGAAACGCGGCCGCCGCTGGTGAAAGAGCTCAAAGCTCACGCCGATGAACTTCCCGAGAAGTACCATTTTATTCTCAAGGCCCCTAGCGAAGACCCCGATGGGCGCCCGGCGCAAATTCGTTATTCGCGTAAGAGCAAAGAGCAGTACGTCATGACCGACGAAGAGGGCAAAGCCACCGGCTGGAAAGCCACCTTCGATGCTGGAAAATGGCACGTGGAGGACAAGCGCAAGTGAATGCAAGGTCGCGTACCAATCAACTGCTCTACCAGACGGAGCTGCTAGCCACACTGGAGGCGGGAGAGGATGAGCATGCCCCCGCACGTCAGATGGCGCTGGAGGAGGGCGCGTTGACGCTCTTTGAGCTAGCATTAGAGTCGCTTTTGCGTGAAGTCACCGAGCATGCTCGCTTGTCTGAGCACCGTTGGAGAGTGCTGCTGTCGCAGCAAGGTCCCTCGCTAGCTGAATTACAGCGTTTACGTGACTTACAGGCGCAACCGGAAAGCTGGTTGAATTGGCTGACAGGGCAGTTGGAACGTCTGCATAGCGATGACGGGGCTGCGCGGCGAACAGTCCAAAATCCCGCTATGATTGCAGTGGGCAATCAGACTGGTTTGCGCCAGCAAGTGTTAGCTAATCTTCAGGCAGCAAAGCGTGAAATCGGGGCGCTGCGCGAAACCAGCCTGGAGTGGTAAGCACTCGGTTTTATTGTCTGACCAGGTAAGCACCACGAAAAGGAGATCATGATGCGCTATAACCAAGTCAAAGATTTAGTCGAATGGGCAGCAGGGTTTCATGCGCGCATGGCGCGCCAATTCAGTGAAGCCGCTGAACAAGCTGACAACGAACGTTTAAAAATGGGTTTGGATTATCTAGCCAGTCGTGAACTAAAAATGAAAACAGATCTTGATGACCTGTTTAGCGACGGTATGGATCACTCTGAGATATTAGAAACATGGTTTGACGAATCGAGCGAGTTCCCTGAGCCGCCGGAGCTGGATCGTTTGGCAGAGCAAACCATCACAGGTTCCATCGAAGATGCGATGAAAACCGCCACCCTGGCGCACGAGCGATTGCAAGCCATGTATGAGCACCGTGCTTTGCGATCGAGAATTGCGCCTGAAGCAGAGTTCTTCGATGCCCTGGCAGAAGGTCAAAATTCCGAAATACGCCATATGATGGCAAGCATGGAAGAGCTGCAGGGCGTTTAATGAATCGCCGTTTCCTCAATACATTATCGTTAGAGGGCAATTCATATCTATGACGAAATTACTAACGGCGGATGTAGGAATAAGGTATAACAGCCACCAAAGGCACTTCGTCGTGCAACCCCAGGCTAACGTGTTTCGAGAGTTGTCATGTTTTTAGTTAATCGCCGTCGTTTTTTAGCCATGGCACTGAGCTTGCCAGCCGTTGCCAGTGCGGCAGTCTCAGCGCCCAGCCCGTCGGCACCCGCTGACCTTATCGAAACAATGCTCACGCGTGCCCCCGTGCCACGTCACAGCAATGAGCTATGGGTGCTGATTGATGATGAGGAGGCAACGCTCAGCGTATTTCGTGGCAATGCGTTGTTAGAGCGTTTTGCCCCCATTTCACTGGGCCGGGCAGGGGCGAAAACGCAGCGAGTGCGTGGCGATAACGTCACCCCAATGGGTGAGTTCCGCATTAACCGTTTTAATTACGAGAGTCAGTGGCGTACTTTTATGGGGATTGATTTTCCAACCCCCGCCCATGCTCGCATGGCACTCGAAAAAGGGATTTACTCCCAAACTGATTATGAAGATTACTTCGACTACTACCGGCGTAACGGTCACCCGCCACAAAATACTGCCTTAGGTGGGGCGATCGGGATTCATGGCTTAGGAAGCGCGGATCCTGATATTCATGGTCGCTATCATTGGACCCAAGGCTGTGTGGCCGTTACCAACGCACAAATTGATCGCTTGGCAGAATTAGTGGGTGTTGGCACCCGTGTAGTGATCCGTTAAGCTAGTGACGTTGAAGGAAGTTCGAGGTTTTAAACAAGTGGCTATAGACAACCGTTGTAGTCTATTATAAAACAGCGTTTGACTTGCGTGCTTCGCAGCACAAGTCACTGTAAAGAACCTGCACCGCAGGTAGGCAAATTTAAGCTAGGAATTTATTCTGAATTAAGTGACTAGCCTTACTTTTGTCAACCCTTAACGTAGTACCCAAGGACGACTCAAGGAGAACATTATGACTCTGAAGACTACTTTGAAAATGACTGCTGCTGCCGCTTCTCTGGCAATTCTTGCTGGTTGTGCTTCTACCAGCGCTCTGGAAGAAGTTCGCATGACTGCAGAATCTGCACAAGCTGACGCTGCAGAAGCACGCAGCATGGCTTCACAAGCTATGAACACTGCAAACCAAGCCCAGCGCGATGCGCAGGCTGCTCTGCAGATGTCTGAGCAGAACCGTGAAGAAATGAACCGCATGTTCCAGCGTTCCATGCAGAAGTAATTCTGCTTGGAGCTGCTGGGGAGCCTCAGGCTCTCTCAGCGGTTGCTGTAGGCAAGTCGTAGTTAGTAAAGACGTTAGGCAAGTATTCGTTGCCGCTAGCTACGCAAAAAACCCCGCTTCGGCGGGGTTTTTTGTGGCTTCATTTTTGTGCTTCGCTAGGTCATGCGTCTTCGTTAGCGTTAGTCGATGCGCTGATCTCAATCTCTTCGATCAGCTCGACGGGCTCGGGCTCTAATTCTGGCGCTTGAGGACCGTACAGCGCAATGAACTGACCATCGGGTGCTTCAACCGCGCGTTCGATCTGCTCGGGGTCGATCTCGATATTGTCTTCGGTAAGCTCAGTAACCCGCTCTAACGCATTCAGTAGGGGCTCAAAATCGCCCACATTCTCTTCCAACTGCGGGAAAGATTGCACAAATAGCGTGCCATCCGATCCCCAGCCAGCCTTGAATGGTGCATCCATCAGATTAACCTGAGTACCGCTAGGTAGGCGCTCATAAAGCGATTCAATATCTTCTGGGTACATGCGAATGCAGCCGCGGCTAACACGCATACCCACGCCATCTGGGCGGTTGGTGCCGTGAATCAGGTAGCTCGGCATGGCCAGCAGAATGGCATGTTCGCCAAGCGGGTTGTCGGGGCCGGGCGGTACGATGGCGGGAGCAGGATCGCCTCGCTCAGCGGCTTCGCGGCGCATGGAAGAGGGTGGCGCCCAGGCGGGGTCTTTCACTTTGACCGTGGTGCGCGTAATGCCGACAGGGGTGGCGAACTCTTCACGCCCAACGCTGACCGGGTAAGTTTCAACGATGCCGGGTTTGTCCGCTGGGTAGTAGTAAAGGCGCAGCTCAGACAGATTGACCACAACGCCTTCGCGTGGGGCTGGGGGCAGGATGTACTGAGCAGGGATAACAACCTCAGTACCGACCCCAGGCACCCAAAGGCTGACATCAGGATTGGCCATGCGAATTTCTTCATAGCCGATGTTATGACGGCGGGCGATATCGATCAGGGTCTGCTTGGGGTCTTCGACCACGACGGTATAGCGCTTACCGATCACGTCACCGCTTTCGGGGAGACGGAAGTGGCCGCGGGGCAGTTCATCCTGGTCGGCAACCTGAACGGCGCTGTCGACGGCATCGATACTGACTTCCTGTGCCTTCGTCTGCTGCTCTGGCGCTTGGGCCTGTTCTTGGGCTGACGCTTGTGACTGAGCCTCAGCCTCAGCTTGGTCGTCAGCGGTTTGCGCAAAAGCGGGGCTCATCAGGCTAGCGGCTAATAGCACGGCCAAACTGGTCGGGCCCCAGAGGGTAAAGGTGTTACGCATGTTCATGGTCGTTCCTAATAAGTTAATTCACTGCTGTTGCGCATCGTTGGGCCACTCGTGCTAACCCGGTGAGGGCTAGCTAGGGCATGGCTATTGGCAAGTTTGCCCCAAGCGTTACGCCGCCGCTACTTTTTGATTAAGGGTACTAAGTAAGTTTTCAAGTTGCTGGAAGCGCTTGTCGACACTTTCCATCGGTAATTCAAATCGTAAGGTGTCCGAACCGTCTAAGCGGTAGTGCTTTGGTGAGGTCTGAATAAGCGTGACGAGCGTTAAAGGATCCACTTGAGTGCTGCCGTCAAACAACACGCGCCCGCGGCTTTCACCCGCTTCGATCTTGCTGATGCCCAGTTGCTCTGCACGATGGCGAAGCTTTGTCTGTCGAATAAGGTTCTTAAGTGGTGCGGGCAATAAGCCAAAACGGTCAATCAGCTCGACCTGCAGTTCCTTAAGCTCGCTGTCGCTCTGTGTATTAGCAATACGCTTATATATCACCAACCGCTGCTGTACATCATGAATATAGTCATTCGGTATCAAGGCGGGTAGGTTAAGGCTAATTTCTACGCCGGTATTGAACGGGGCATCGATGTTGGGGGTTTTGCCCGCACGAATGGCTTTTACTGCACGATCCAGCATCTCCATATAAAGGGTATAGCCGATGGTTTCCATCTGGCCGCTCTGTTCATCGCCGAGTAGCTCACCTGCACCGCGTATTTCCATATCGTGGCTGGCCAAGGTAAAGCCCGCGCCCAGATCGTCGGAAGCGCTAATGGCCTCGAGGCGTTTGATGGCATCGCGCGTCATGGCTTTAGGAGGCGGAGTCAGCAGGTAGGCATAGGCTTGGTGATGACTGCGGCCGACCCGGCCACGTAATTGGTGAAGCTGTGCCAGACCAAATTTATCGGCGCGCTCGATAATGATGGTGTTGGCACTGGGTACATCGATGCCTGTCTCAATAATCGTCGAGCAAACCAGCACGTTAAAACGGCGGTGGTAGAAATCCGACATGATACGTTCAAGGCTGCGCTCCGGGAGCTGGCCGTGTGCAACGGCTACCCGTGCTTCGGGAATCAGTTCACGGATTTTTTCTGCGCTGTTCTCGATGGTTTTGACTTCGTTATGCAGCACATACACCTGCCCGCCGCGCAGTATCTCACGCAACAGGGCTTCTTTAATGATACTGGGGTCATGTTGCTGGACAAACGTTTTGACCGACAAGCGGCGGGCAGGCGGGGTGGCGATAATCGATAGATCGCGGATGCCGCTCATGGCCATGTTCAGCGTACGCGGAATAGGGGTCGCGGTGAGGGTCAAAATATCGACTTCAGCACGCAGTGTTTTCAGCTTCTCTTTTTGCGCCACCCCAAAGCGGTGCTCTTCATCAATGATCAACAGGCCCATTTTGGGCAGTTCAACGCTTTTTGAAAGTAGCTTGTGGGTGCCAATGACGATATCCGTTTGGCCACTTTTAATGCTCTCCAGCGTCTGAGTAACCTCTTTGCCGCTGGTGAAACGAGAGATCAGCCCAATATTGACGGCCGTGTCGGCAAAGCGGTCGCGGAAGTTTTCAAAGTGTTGGCGCGCGAGCAGCGTGGTAGGCACCAAGACCACTACCTGTCGGCCAGACTGCACGGCTAAAAACGCCGCGCGCATGGCCACTTCCGTCTTACCAAAGCCGACGTCACCACAGACCACACGATCCATGGGTTGCGGCGAGGTCATATCGCTAATCACCGCTTCGATTGCCGCATGTTGATCGGCCGTCTCTTCAAACGGGAAGTTGCTCGCAAAACGCACATACTCATCGCCTGGCGCCTCGTAGACAACGCCTTGCTGGGCTTCCCGGCGGGCGTAGACATCGAGCAGTTCAGCCGCCGTATCGCGAATTTTTTCAGCGGCTTTACGCCGGGCTTTTTCCCACTGATCTGAACCCAGTTTATGCAGCGGTGCCAGTTCGTGACCCGCACCGCTATAGCGGGAGATCATGTGCAGGCTATCGACAGGCACATATAGCTTAGCGCCATCGGCGTAGGAGAGGGCGAGAAACTCGTTTGCCTGGCCGCCAGCTTCCAGTGTTTCAAGACCTAGATAGCGGCCTACGCCATGAGCCTGGTGAACGACCGGGGCGCCTTCGCGTAGCTCTGAAAGATGACGAACCGCGAGCTCGTTATCATCGGTGGCTTTCTCGCGCCGGCGGCTCTGGCGTACCACATCGCCAAATAGTTCGGTTTCACTAATCACAGCGATGCTTGGATTATCCAGCCACAGGCCGCTGTCGACCAAACCCTCGGTAATCGCATAATGGTGTTCGCTGGCGAGGAAATCCTGGAAGCTATCGGCATGAGGCAAGGCGAGGCCAAGCGGGGCCAGTATTTCTTCCATTGCCTCGCGGCGACCCCGGGACTCTGCTACAAAAAGCACGCGAGTTTGGGGGTTGGCTTTCAAAAAGCCGGTCAGTTCGCCGAGCGGCTGCTTGGCGCGGGCATTGATCGCCAGGGTAGGCAGGGCGATCGCTTCGGGCTGTTGCGCATGGCGCTGTTCGCTATCTTCCGTTAACTCTAGGCGTGGGCGAGATTTAATCGCTGAAAAGACGTCACTGACCGGGAAGAACGCCCGATGAGGTGGCAGCAGTGGCCGGGTCGGGTCCACGCCCAGGTTGACGTAGCGGGCATCGATCGATTGCCAGTGCTGCTCTGCAGCATGGAAAATCCCGGGCAGTAGAGCAACCCGCGTATCGTTCGTCAGGTGGTCAAACAGCGAAGCAGTGTGTTCAAAAAACAGCGGCAAATAGTGTTCGAGGCCCGGCGAGGGAATGCCTTTTAATGCATCGTTATAAAGAGGGCATTGGCGCGGGTCGACGTCGAACAGTGTTTCAAACTGCTCACGAAAACAGGCAATGGCACTACGGCTCAATGAATATTCATGTGCGGGCAGGAGCTCGAGTGACTCGCGTTTTTCCGTTGAGCGTTGGCTGCCCGGGTCAAAATGACGCAGCGTATCAATCTCGTCGTCGAATAGATCGATGCGGATCGGTTCATCCATACCCATCGCAAACAGGTCGATCAATGCGCCACGCATGGCGTATTCGCCGGGTTCATACACCGTTTCCACAGCGCGATACCCCGCTCGCGACAGTGATTCCCGAAACGTCTCGCGATTTAACCGCTCACCGGTTTTGAGCGCCATTACCCGTCCGGCAATATATTCAACCGGCGGTAAGCGTTGCATGAGTGTGTTGATGGGCACCAAGACGATGCCGCGTACGCCATCTTGCAACTGACGCAGCGTACGCAGGCGTGCCGACACAATATCCTGGTGAGGTGAAAAGCTATCATAAGGCAGCGTTTCCCAGTCGGGGAAAGGCAGCACCGGCACGTCGCTGTAGAAGTAGAGGTCTTGTTCAAGACGCTGTGCGCTGGCCGTATTGGGGGTGATGACCAACAACGGCGCCTGTTTGGCCACTCGGGAGAGCGCTAGAGCAGTCGCACTGCCCGGTGGCGATGTCCAATACAGCGTATCGCGTGTCCCTTGAGGCTGGGGCGGTTCGAGCAGAGAGAAAGTCGGCATAAGCAAGATATCGTTTTGCGCTGAAACGGAAAGCAGATCATACACGATCACCCGTTTCAGTTAGAGTGCCACGGGCAAGGAGGGAGTGAATCAGTCAGGAAAAGGTTTTGTAGTGAGATTGGCGATTCTGTAATACCCCTACATGTTGTGCGACTATCCATTCATTGCGATGGCTGCGCTCGCCCCGGATAATAGGCATAAATTATTGTCCATTACCTGATGAGGCCGCACGTGAGTCAGCAAGCGCTCGAAAATGTTTTTCAAGAATGGCAAGGCAACGAAGCCTTGGCGGAGCAGATGATCCCATTGGTAGGGCAGCTCTATCGTCAGAACAATGTCGTTGCCACCATGTTCGGACGTTCGCTCATTAAACGGTCAGTCATCCGTATTCTTAAAGACCACCGCTTTGTGCGCAAACTCGAGGGCACAGAACTCGCCGTTGAAGATACTTACCCCATCCTTAAAAGCATGGTGGAACTAAACCTCGGCCCGGCGCATGTTGATGTGGGTAAGTTGGGGGTAATGTTCAAGCGTCAGGGCGGTGGTGATGTTGAAGCCTTCCTGCGCAAAGAACTCCACGAAATCATTGATGGTTATCAGCCAGGCGCGAGCACCGGCGAGCCCCAAGATGTAGTGCTTTATGGTTTTGGCCGTATTGGTCGCTTGCTGGCCCGCGTGATGGTGGAGAAGGCCGGTGGCGGTAATCTGCTGCGTTTGCGCGCTATTGTCGTACGGGGTCGTGGTGATGTGGCAAAAGACCTGGAAAAGCGCGCCAGCCTGCTGCGCCGCGATTCAGTACATGGGCCGTTCGATGGCACCATTATGGTCGATGCCGAAGCGCGTACGCTGACGGTTAACGGCAATGTAATTCAGGTTATTTATGCCGACTCTCCCAGCGAGATCGACTATACCGAATACGATATTCATAATGCCGTGATTGTCGATAACACCGGTATCTGGCGCGATGAAGCGGGCTTGGGGCAGCACCTGGAATGCAAAGGTGCCGCGAAAGCTTTGCTAACGGCGCCGGGCAAAGGCGATATTAAAAATATCGTTTATGGCATTAACCATGAGTCTATCGGCGACAACGACCTAATTGTGTCCGCTGCATCGTGCACCACCAATGCGATCGTGCCGGTTCTGAAGGTGTTGAACGATGAGTATGGGGTGGTCAACGGGCATGTTGAGACCGTCCATGCCTATACCAATGACCAGAACCTCATCGATAACTACCATAAAGGCGACCGCCGTGGCCGCAGTGCGGCGCTGAACATGGTGTTGACTGAGACCGGTGCAGCAAAAGCTGTCGCTAAGGCGTTGCCTGAGCTTGAAGGTAAACTGACCGGTAACGCGATTCGTGTACCTATCCCCAATGTTTCCATGGCCATTCTTAACCTGACCCTGGACAAAACTACCGATGCTGCGGCGCTAAACGACTACTTGCGCCGCATGTCGATCAATTCCGCCTACCAGAAGCAGATCGATTTTGTGGATTCCGCCGAGGTGGTCTCGTCCGACTTTGTGGGTAACCGCCATGCCGGTATTGTCGATGCCAAAGCGACGATCGCGAACGGTCATCATGCTGTCGTTTATATGTGGTATGACAATGAGTTCGGCTATAGCTGCCAAGTGGTGCGAATTTTACAGCAGATGTCCAACGTGCGGTTTTTAAAGCTGCCGCGCTAATCAATCAAGCTACATTGGCCTCACAGCGGGGCTGTCAGGCGAAATACTGACTCAGCGCCACCTTCGGGTGGCGTTTTTTTTGCCTGTATGTGCTCTTTTGCCAATGTATATAGCACTTTTGGAGATCATCAGGGATGTGGTCATTGGACGCGCTTGTCTTTATAATACGATGGATTTTTCGGGGTGGTTCAAGTGCTGCTTGGGCCGGACTGGTAACAATCTGAGCAGAACACAATAATTCGCTGAGCAGAAAATAAGCATTCGAACCCCATACCTTCGTATATCCGATCCAACAACTGGGCGAGACTATGATCGAAGTCAAAAAAGGCCTGGATCTCCCCATCACGGGAGCGCCCGAGCAGCGTATTGAAGATGCGCGGCCTGTGCGCCACGTGGCAATCCTGGGTACCGACTACGTTGGCATGAAGCCAACGATGGAAGTTCAGGAAGGGGATAAGGTCAAACTAGGCCAATTGCTCTTCACCGACAAGAAGATTGATGGCGTGCGCTATACAGCGCCTGCCGCTGGTGAAGTGCTTGCAATAAACCGTGGCGAAAAACGTCGTTTACTATCTGTTGTGATCAAAGTCGACGAGACTGAGGAAGCGGTTGAATTCGCTGCTCACGATCGTAATGCCTTAGCGCAGCTTGAACGCCAAGTCGTTGTTGACCAACTGGTGGAGTCGGGACTCTGGACAGCGTTACGCACGCGTCCTTTTTCACGCACGCCAGCACTCGACAGCGTACCGAGCGATATTTTTGTCACTGCCGTGGATACCCATCCACTGAGCCCTGATCCTGCACTGATCATCAATGAGCAGCCGCAGGCATTTGAAGATGGCCTCAAGGTGCTAGCGCGCCTGACCGAGGGCAACGTCTTCCTGTGTACAGGTGACAACGGCAAGAGTGAAAATGCCTCGATTCCAGGCGGTGATATCGAGGGCGTCAAAACTGAAAGTTTTGCTGGGCCACACCCGGCTGGCCTCGTCGGTACGCATATTCATTTCCTTTCTCCCGTCGCGCTGCATAAGCAGGTGTGGCACATTGGCTATCAGGACGTTATTGCGTTCGGTAAGTTCTTTGTAGAAGGGAAGCTGGATATGAGCCGTGTGGTTGCCATTGGGGGGCCACGTGCTGAAAAACCCCGCTTGGTGCGTACTCGCATCGGCGCCAGTACGGATGAACTCCTGGCAGAAGAAGTCATCAAACCCGATGACACCCGCGTGATTTCTGGTTCTGTGTTTTCCGGCTTTACGGCGGAAGGGAAGCTGACCTACCTAGGGCGCTTTAACAATCAAATCAGTTTGATTGAAGAAGGTAACAAGCGCATCTTGATGGGTTGGTTGTCACTCGGCGCAGATCGACACTCTGTCCTGGGTATTTACCTTTCCAGAATTAAAGGCCTACGTAACTACGCACCGACCACTTCAACCAATGGGTCTGAGCGAGCGATGGTACCCGTTGGTTCTTATGAGACGGTGATGCCGTTGGATATCATGCCAACTCAGCTACTGCGTTCGCTGATCGTGGGCGACATTGAAGTTGCCATGCAGCTTGGGTGTTTGGAGCTGGACGAAGAGGATCTGGCGCTGTGTACGTATGTTTGCCCCGGCAAATACGAATATGGCCCCATCCTGCGTGACAATCTCTCCATGATCGAGAAAGAGGCCTGATGATGGGTATTCAACAGACACTCCAAAATATCGAGCCGCATTTCCACAAAGGCGGAAAGTACGAAAAGTTCTATCCGCTCTTTGAAGCGGTAGATACTATTTTTTATTCGCCGCCGAGTGTTGCTAAAACCACCGCCCACGTGCGTGACGGTATCGATCTAAAACGCATCATGATTACCGTATGGATGTGTACCTTCCCCGCCATGTTCTTCGGTATGTGGAACGCTGGCTGGCAGGCCAATACGGCGATCGACGCAGGCTACGCCTCAATGGGTGGCTGGCGCGAAGCGATCATGATGACGCTCGCCTCGGGCCATGATGCCAGCAGCTTATGGGCTAACTTTGTCCTGGGCGCTACCTACTTCCTGCCTATCTACCTGGTCACTTTTGTGGTCGGTGGCTTTTGGGAAGTACTGTTTGCCATTAAGCGTGGCCATGAAGTGAACGAAGGTTTCTTCGTTACTTCCGTGCTATTCGCGCTGATCCTGCCCGCGACGATTCCGCTCTGGCAGGTTGCGTTGGGTATCACCTTTGGTGTGGTCATTGGTAAAGAGATTTTCGGTGGTACGGGCAAGAACTTCTTGAACCCCGCGTTGACTGGCCGTGCATTTCTCTACTTTGCTTACCCCGCGCAGATTTCGGGTGATGCGGTATGGGTTGCTGCTGATGGCTACACCGGTGCAACGGCACTTTCGCTGGCCTTCCAAGACGGCATGTCTGCGTTGACCGACACCTTTAGCTGGTGGGATGCCTTCCTTGGCTTCATCCCCGGTTCTGTCGGTGAAGTCTCGACGCTGGCGATCTTCATTGGTGCCGCAGTGCTGTTGTGGACACGCATTGCCTCGTGGCGAATCATGCTAGGTGTTTTCTTAGGCATGGTGGTGACCAGCACGCTGTTCAACCTCATTGGCTCAGACTCCAACGAAATGTTTGCCATGCCGTGGTACTGGCATCTGGTGATCGGTGGTTTTGCATTCGGTATGGTGTTCATGGCCACTGACCCTGTATCAGCGTCAATGACCAACCAGGGCCGCTTGATATTTGGCGCACTGATTGGTGTGATGACCGTTTTGATTCGCGTTGTGAACCCGGCTTTCCCAGAAGGCATCATGCTGGCGATCCTGTTTGCTAATCTGTTTGCACCGCTGATTGACCATTTCTTCGTCCAGGCCAACATCAAGCGTCGCGTCAAGCGCACCGGCGTACCGGCCGAGGAGACTGCCTAATGGCACAAGGTAACAACTCCATCAAGAAAGTCCTGATAGTGGCGTTCGCACTTTGTATCGTGTGTTCCGTCATTGTCTCGACGGCGGCGGTCGCCTTGCGACCCGCCCAACAGCTTAACCAGGAACTGGATCGTAAAACCAATATCTTGAACGTTGCCAAGCTGTATGAGCCTGGCATGGACGTTGAAGAGGTGTTTAGCGAAGAAATCACCGCGCGGGTCGTTGACCTTGATACCGGTGAGTACTCCGAAGAGCACGACCCGGAGACTTACGATAGCTTTGAGGCCGCTCGTGACCCTGCTTCTGGCCGAACGCTGTCGGGTGATCAGGATATCGCGGGCCTATCGCGGGTTGAAAACTTCGCTACGGTCTACCTGATTGGTGGTGAAGAAGATCCTGAACAGATCGTGCTGCCTATTCGTGGCCAGGGCCTGTGGGGCTTGATGCGCGGCTTCTTGGCAGTAGAAGGTGATGGCAATACGATTGTCAGTATCACCTACTACGAGCACAGTGAAACGCCAGGCCTGGGTGCTGAAGTAAACAATCCGCGTTGGCAAGCCCAGTGGGAAGGCAAGAAAATTTACGATGAAGAGGGCGACCTCTCACCGGAAATTCACCTGACCAAAGGCGGCGCTAGCGACGAATACGAAGTAGATGCGCTATCTGGCGCTACGCTGACCAGTAACGGCGTGACCAATATGCTGCAGTTCTGGTTAAGCGAAGAAGCTTTCGGTCCCTATTTGGCTAAATTCCGCAGCGGTACTGAGCCGGAAGACGCCGAAGAGACCGACACCAACTTCGAAGACGTTGAGGGGGCCTGATCATGGCGGACGTAAATGCAAAAGGCGTTTTAACGGCGCCTATTTTCCAGAACAACCCCATTGCGTTGCAAATCCTGGGGATTTGTTCGGCACTGGCGGTCACCACCAGTATGAGCGTATCGCTCGTGATGGCGCTGGCGGTTATTTTCGTAACGGCATTCTCTAATCTATTCGTATCGCTGATCCGGAATCATATCCCTTCCTCGATTCGTATCATCGTGCAGATGACCATCATTGCCTCGCTGGTCATCGTGGTCGATCAGATTCTGAAAGCGTATGCCTATGAGATGTCCAAGCAGCTTTCTGTCTTCGTTGGCTTGATCATCACTAACTGTATCGTCATGGGGCGTGCAGAAGGTTTTGCGATGTCCAACACGCCGGGCATGTCGTTTCTAGACGGTGTGGGCAACGGCCTGGGATATGGCTTCGTGCTTATGGTGGTAGGCTTCTTCCGTGAGCTACTCGGTGCAGGCAGCGTCTTTGGTATTACTATCCTGCAAACCGTTCAAAACGGTGGCTGGTACGTACCCAACGGCTTGCTGTTACTGCCGCCTTCGGCGTTCTTCATTATCGGCTTACTGATCTGGGTGATGCGTTCCGTCAACCCCGAGCAGGTAGAAGATAATGAGTTCAAAATGAAGGAAAACACCAAGCCCAAGGAGGCCGTGTAACATGGAACATTATCTGAGTCTTTTTGTTGCCTCGGTGTTTGTCGAGAACATGGCACTGGCCTTCTTCCTGGGGATGTGTACTTTCCTGGCCGTGTCCAAGAAAGTGTCCTCGGCGATTGGCTTGGGAATCGCGGTAATCGTAGTATTAACCGTGACCGTGCCGGTCAACAATTTGGTTTTCACTTACTTGCTTCAGGAAGGCGCGCTCACCTGGACCGGTATCAGTGGTGCTGAAAATATTGACCTCTCTTTCCTTGGCTTGCTTTCCTACATCGGTGTTATTGCTGCACTCGTACAAATCATGGAAATGTTCCTCGATAAGTACGTGCCGTCGCTCTACAACGCGCTAGGGGTTTTCCTGCCGCTGATTACCGTTAACTGTGCCATCCTGGGTGGTGTACTGTTCATGGTAGAGCGTAGCTATAACTTTGGTGAAGCCGTGGTCTATGGCTTTGGTGCAGGTACCGGCTGGGCGCTAGCAATCGCAGCACTGGCGGGTATCCGTGAAAAGCTAAAGTACAGCGATGTGCCGGGTGGCCTCCAAGGGCTGGGCATTACTTTCATCACCGTGGGGCTAATGTCGTTGGGCTTTATGTCCTTCTCGGGCATTCAGCTTTAATCGGAGCCGGTTTTTCCCGGCAGTGCCTAGCACTGCCGGGTAATAGAAAACCTCCAGCAATAGGAAACCGACATGGTTGATACAACAGTCATCTTGCTCGGTGTTGTCATGTTCACGGTCATCGTTATTAGCTTAACGGCGATCATTCTGGCAGCGCGCAGCAAGCTAGTGAGTAGCGGGGACGTGACCATTGAGGTGAATGGCGACCCTGAGCATACGCTGAAGACCCAAGCCGGTGGCAAGCTGCTAAATACGCTTGCTGCTAACGGCATTTTCCTCTCATCTGCCTGTGGTGGCGGTGGTTCTTGTGCCCAGTGCAAATGCCGTGTGGAAGAGGGTGGTGGCTCTATTCTGCCGACAGAAGAGTCGCACTTCACCATGCGTGAGAAGAAAGAGGGCTGGCGCCTCTCTTGTCAGGTACCTGTCAAACAGGATATGAAAGTTGAAGTACCTGAAGAAGTGTTTGGCGTTAAAAAGTGGGAAACTGAGGTTGTCGCGAACCCCAACGTTGCCACCTTTATCAAAGAGCTGAACCTGAAACTGCCTGAAGGCGAAGAAGTCGCCTTCCGTGCTGGTGGCTATGTGCAGCTTGTGGCGCCGCCCTATGACGTCAAGTTCTCTGACTTCGATATTGAAGAAGAGTACCGCGGCGATTGGGAAAAATTTGATATGTTCAAAATTTCCCATAAGAACAACGAGGAAATCATTCGCGCTTACTCTATGGCGAACTACCCGGATGAAAAGGGTATCCTCAAGTTCAATATCCGTATTGCAACACCGCCTCCGGGCACTAACCATCCGCCTGGTCTGATGTCTACCTACGTCTTCAGCTTGAAAGAAGGCGATAAAGTGACTGTCATGGGGCCGTTCGGTGAGTTCTTTGCTCGCGATACTGACGCCGAGATGATCTTTATCGGTGGTGGTGCAGGTATGGCACCGATGCGCAGTCACATCTTCGATCAGCTGAAGCGCTTGAAGTCTGATCGTAAGATTACCTTCTGGTACGGTGCACGCTCTTGGCGTGAAACCTTCTATAACGAAGAGTATGACCAGTTAGCCGAAGAGTTCCCCAACTTTGAATGGCACTTGGCGCTGTCTGATCCACAGCCAGAAGATAATTGGGAAGGGCCGACAGGCTTTATCCATAACGTGCTGTACGAGAACTATCTCAAGGACCATCCGGCTCCTGAAGATTGCGAGTACTACATGTGTGGGCCGCCCATGATGAACGCCTCGGTTATCAAGCTATTGCTGGATATGGGCGTCGAGCCGGAAAACATCCTATTGGATGACTTCGGCGGATAAAAATCGATGTCAGATCGATTGTCTAGCAGCGGGGCTGGCCTTATGGCTAGCCCCGTTTGTTTATAAGCTGGCATAAGCAGGTGAGCGGCGATAGTCAGCATCAATGGCATACGCTTACGCTGATAACAAGGGCGTCACTGAGTTACAATGCACTAGAAACAAGACCGCGAGGCACTTACCGAACTGAATGTTGTAAAGATAAAATTGTCGGAAGGTAAGCTTAAAAATGTAACGCCATGCAGAGTATGGCTGGGAGGTTGAGATGGCAATTTGGCTACTGGTATTCGGCTTTATGGCGCTCATCATGGGTGTCATGGCCGTCGGTGTCATCATGGGGCGGAAACCTATTGCCGGTTCATGTGGTGGTTTAAACCAAATAGGCATGAAAGACGGCTGTGATATTTGCGGCGGTAAAGACGAAGTCTGTGAAGAAGAGAACCGCAAACGTGGCAGCGTACGCCGGCGTAGTGATGAAAGCCGTGGCGCCGATCTAGGCTACGATGCAACCCGTCGCTAAACGTTGGTTTGATAAAAGGGCGCAGATTCATAATGGACTGCGCCTTTTTAGCGTATAAGCACCAAGCGCCTGTTTGTCGGGAATGGGACTAGACGGAAATGAATTACTTCGAATAGGAAGGAGACGCAGCGAGTATGGCGGTTCACAATTACGATGTCGTGGTAATCGGTACGGGGCCTGCGGGTGAAAGTGCGGCCATTAATGCTGCCAAGCACGGGAAACGCGTAGCGATTATTGAAAAGCAGACGCAGGTAGGTGGCAACTGCACCCACTGGGGCACCATTCCCTCCAAAGCACTGCGCCATCAGGTCAAACAGATCATGGCGTTCAATACTAACCGCATGTTCCGCGATATCGGTGAGCCGCGCTGGTTCTCATTTCCGAAAGTAATGGAGCGTTCACGGGGTACCATCGATAAGCAGGTCGAAATGCGTACCACGTTTTACGCCCGCAACCGTATCGACCTGTTTCATGGCGTTGCCCGCTTCAAAGACGAGCACACCTTAGTCGTGCGAGACCGCCAAGAGGGCATGGAAGAGCTGGTCGCCCAAAAAATCGTCATTGCTACCGGCTCCCGCCCTTACCGACCGGCAGATATTAACTTCCGCCATCCCCGTATTTACTGCTCAGACACTATTTTGAGCCTTTCTCACACACCGCGCACCCTGGTTATTTTTGGTGCCGGGGTGATTGGCTGTGAATATGCATCGATATTTTCGGGGTTAGGCGTCAAAGTCGATCTGATCAACAACCGTGACAGCCTGCTGTCCTTTTTGGACGATGAAATCAGCGATGCACTCTCTTACCATCTTCGTAAGCACGGTGTGCTGGTCCGCCACAACGAAGAGTATGAAAGTGTCGAGGGCGATGAATCTGGTGTTGTAGTGCGTCTAAAATCAGGTAAGAAAATCCGCGCTGACGCTTTTCTGTGGGCCAACGGCCGCACGGGCAATACTGATAGCCTGGGGCTCGAAAACATTGGCTTGAAGGCCAATGGGCGTGGCCAGTTAAGCGTCGATGAGCATTACCGTACCGAAGTACCGCATGTGTATGCGGCGGGTGATGTCATTGGTTGGCCCAGCTTAGCGAGCGCTGCCTACGATCAAGGGCTTAATTCGTGCAACGAGCTGCTCGAAAAGGAGTATCGCTTTGTGAGCGATGTACCGACGGGCATTTATACGATTCCCGAGATCAGTTCGTTTGGCCCCAACGAGCGTGAGCTGACAGAAGCAAAAGTACCCTACGAAGTAGGCAAAGCATTTTTCAAAGATACGGCCAGGGCGCAGATTACCGGCGATACGGTAGGAATGCTCAAGATTCTTTTCCACCAAGACACGCTGGAAATCTTAGGTATCCACTGCTTTGGTGACCAAGCGTCAGAGATATTGCATATCGGCCAAGCGATCATGCAGCAAAATGGTGAGGCTAATACCCTTAAGTATTTTGTTAACACGACGTTTAACTACCCGACAATGGCAGAAGCGTATCGTGTGGCCGCACAGAACGGGTTGAATCGCGTCTTTTAGATATGATTTATTGCTGTGCAATATACGGGATGGAAGGAAGCGGAGGGTATCCTCTTTTGGTACTCTCCGATGTAATTTCGGTTAGCGGTAAAATGCTTTCTACCCGATTTCGCCCCATTGCCTTGGCTTGGTAAAGAGCTTTATCCGCGTATGAATAAAGTTCTTCAAAAGAGAGCTGTTCTCTATAGCATGTCGTCACGCCAATACTTATTGTTGGGCTCGATTTTAGTGGTAAACCTTCGTAAGTAAGATCTTCAACGGCTCTGCGCAGTCGATCGGCAGCTTGAAGTGCATCGTGAGTATTTGTCGAAGGCATTAACAAGCAGAATTCTTCTCCCCCAATCCTTCCTAAAGTGTCGGATGGGCGGCTGAATTGCCGTAGACATTCACTAATCTTTTTCAAGACTTTGTCACCTACAGGGTGGCCGTAGGAGTCATTGATATGTTTGAAATAATCCAGGTCAAGTAATAATACGCTGAGCGGTGTTTTGTCGCGTTTGGTCTTATATAATGCTACGTATGCTGCATCAACTAAGTGTCGTCGGTTATAGAGCCCTGTCAGTTCATCTGTCAACATTAAATTACGCATAATATTGCGTTGATGTTTAAGATGGATTACTGAGAACAACAAAAATAGTGCACTACTGGTAATCAATACAAAAGCCACAGCTGCAATAATATGAAAACGTTTAATGAAAAAATACTGCTGGTGTTCGGTTCGCTTTATTTCATCAGTTAATGTTTCGTAAAGCCTCGTGAGATTTGCTTGAACCTCAGAAGTACTGTACTGGAGTAACGCAAAGTCTGAACTTTCCTGTTCTGATGAGCTTAGCATTACCTGCAGGTCGAGTAAGCTGTCTTCTGTTTTTGAAAAAAGCTCAGCTGTATAACCAGTATTCTTTTTAAGCGGTTGGGACTCGGCTAGCATGTTTTGAATTTTATGAAGCGAGTACATTGAGGTACTGATAGCGCTACTAATTAACTCAATTTCACTATTGCTTTCTTCAAATGTATAAGGCTGCCATGCGGGAGTGGTTTTGGCTTCTATAATTTCTTCGACAAGCTCAGTATAGGGAATGCTAGTGTGGTAGCGCTGAAAAGACAGGTAGCTAAAGGCTGTAATTGCAATTGCTAATATTATGATTATGAAAATAGAAGCTATTCTATATCGTTTGATATGATTTAATTTATCAAACGTGAGTGTGGTTTTTTTATTACGATGTAGGCTGCGATCCATGCAAATACACCTCTTGCCAAAATTACATGTAGAGATTTTGGTATCATTTATATTAAGTGTTTTTGCTATTATTTTGAATGCAATATTTCGATGCTTTTACCACGCTTCTACTTAATCATGGAGGGATAGTCTCCACTATCCCTCAACTTTACTATTTGAAGTATCAGATTTGTGATTATTGAATTACTGTGACGCTGCAGAACTGACTGCTAGCTTGCTAAGATGTTCACTCGCTTTTGCTTGCCAATCTCCTTCTAATGCTGCTGCATTCTTTAAGGCTTCATGAGCAGCGCTCGGCGCTCCCTGCTGAAGCAATACAAGGCCAAGGTTAAGCCACGCCGCCCCCATTTCTTTATCCAGCGCTGTTGCTCGTTCAAAGGCGTTACGGGCTTCATCGATTTGTTGATCTGCATAGAGCGCGTTGCCTAGCGCAAATTGTCCAATCGCATTGGTAGGGTGATGCTTCACAAACGCTTCCCAGCTTGTTAACGCAGCACGGGGGCCATGGGACTCTTCGTAAGCGCTGATCGCTTCTAGCGCGTTACGAGCGCTAATGCCGGCCGGTAGCGTGCCTGGCTCCGCCACCACAAACCCCCAGCGTTCAGTGCGCGCCCAGGTGGCGTCGAAGCGGCTAAACGAGAGGGTATGACGTTCAATTTCACCACTGCGTAGAATCAGCGTTTCACTGGGCAGATCGTAGCCAATGGCCACCGCGTAGTGCCACATCGGATAAATGGGCAGCGATAAATTTTGCATCACCACCACGGGGTCGCCAGCGGCCAAATGGCCTAACAGCGCATCCATGGTGCCACGAATGGGATAGGCGAGTTGATCATAGCGTCGCACCGTCGCCAGCATTTCTGGCTGTACGCTGCCATCCCGTTCAGGCAAGAACACCTGAGGGATCAGCTGTTCAACGTCTGTTGCGACATCCTGATGGTTAAGCACCATGGCCAGGGTAGCTGGGCCGCACTGAAACTCCGTTTGGGCGTAAAACGGTACGCTGGTGATTTCGGCATGGGGTGGTAGCGCTTGATAGGTGCTTTGCAGCAACACTGGGTTTCGTGCGCAGCCGCTCAGCATTAGGAGCATAATAAAAACGCCCGCAAAGCGGGCGTTAGCAAACAGGTAGGTCATGAGCGGCCTATATTAACGAGTAAACGGATAAACGTCGGTCAGGCCGAGAATATCGGTTACCAGCAAAATAATGAAAACGGCGAACAGCGCACCAACAACGCCAGCACCGGCAGGCAGTTGCTCAAGTTGTTCGGCCATTTGCTGTGCTTCTGCATCGCTCAAGGCCGCCACGCGGGCGTCTACTTCGTCCAGATCAACACCCTGTTTTAGCAGTTGATCTTGCACGTCGGCACGGGCAAGTATCTCGTTGATACGTTCACGGTCAGCGCCGGCACGATCAGCTGACAAAACAGATTGAGTAGAGACTAAATCCATCGACTGAGGCGCAGCGGGAGCGGCTGCAACGGGCAAGCTGGTAATAACAAGCGCCGCAATCAGCAGGGTAGAGAGGTAGGCACGCAATGTTTTCATCGTCTTCTTCCTTATAGACTTGTCGGGGAGGGCCACGCTTTTAGGGTGACCTATTTTCACATGCACTATGCAGGCATGAGCCTGAAGTATAGAAACAAATGGTTTGATTTTTAAGCTTAATGTGCAAAGTGCTAATTATTTGCACTAATGCGATAAGTCCACGCGGATTCTGAAAGTAACCCACGGCCACCGGCCAGGGTTATGGCAAGGTCATGTAGGCCTGGCCAAAGCGGTACAGTAGCCGCGCCTTTTACCGCTAGGTCGAGACGCTGCGCCATTAATAGCAATTTATGCAGGCGTTTCATGGGCAGACGACCAATGGCTTTCTGGTAAGCCGGGCGACGCTTATCAAAGATCATTGGCTTTTGGCTTTTGCAGGCATGCTCAAAGCTTTGCCCTTGATCCAGGTGTTGATGTAGCGAGAGAAGAGTGCGTAGTTCCCGGGTCAGTGCCCACAGCACGATGGGGGCCTCGACCCCTTCGCTACGCAGGCCGTTAACAATGCGCGAGGCGCGGCTGGGTTCACCCTTTAAACAGGCATCGGCTAGGTTGAAGACATCGAAGCGAGTGCTGTCTTCTACACCCTGGGCGATGCTTTCGACATTTAAGCGCTTGCCCTGAGGATGGATCAGCGCCAGTTTTTGTAGCTCTTGATCAGCGGCTAACAGATTACCTTCAGTGCGCTCACCCAACAGCCGGGCGGCTTCCAGATCGATTTGCAAACCGTGCAGTGACGCACGATCCCGCAGCCAGTAACCTAATCGGGAAACATCCACCGGCCAAACTGGGACGAACAGCCCGTGTTTATCGAGTGCTTTGAACCAGGCGCTCTTTTGCTGTTTGGCATCCAGCTTACCCATGCTGATCAGCAGGATATCATCGCTGTTATCCAGCGTTTCGGCGTACTGCGCTAGCGCTTTACTGCCTTCTTGCCCTAGCTTCTGATTGCCCAAACGCAGTTCCATCAGCTTGCTGGTCGCAAACAAAGAGAGGTTGCTAGACATTTCCATCAAGCGACCCCAGGCAAAATTCGGCTCTACATCGAGCACTTCGCGCTCTTCGACCCCTGACTGCCGTGCAGCCGCCCTTACAGCATCGCAGGCGTCGCGATGCTGTAAGGGCTCATCCCCCGAGACAATCACGACGCGAGGAAGCTTTTTTGCCAACGCAGCGGGCAGCTGATCAGCAAATACCTTCACTGCATGCCCTCAACATAAGCGAGACGTTCGATGATTTGCTGAGAGAGGTTCCGGGCAAGCGTCTGCTCGGCTTCCATCATCAGGGTTTCACGGTTGAGAAGGTCATCATCGCTAACGCGAATACGCGTGCTCGTGGTCAGCGTCGAATTATTGATGTGATAGGCATTGTTCGCCCGCTCTTGTACCGAGAGCGAGGTGCTTAGCGTTAATTCATGCTCGCGACTTGCACGGCCATCGCCGCCCAAGCGCCGCTCAATTAACGCGGGGGTGCCCAGCGTGACCCGCCATGGCGCATCCGCCGTTACCTGAGTGCCTAACTGTTGAAGGCGTGCTGCCACTTGCTGTGCAACGGCGCTATTGGTATCGCCTTCCAAGGAAAGGGTAGGCAGCGTCGGCAGTGAATCGGTGCCGCGCAGCTGAAACCCGCAAGCGCTGAGCAGCATCGCCGCTGAAACGGCGATGCTAGCGGTTAAAAATGTACGTCTCTTCATCCGCTCACCACGATGTTGACCAGTTTACCGGGCACCACGATCACTTTACGCACGGTGTTACCTTCAAGATAGCGCTGTACGTTTTCGTGTTCCATGGCGAGTTTTTCGATAGAAGCTTTATCCGCGCTTGCGGGCACCTCAAGGCGGGCGCGCAGCTTACCGTTAACCTGCACCACCAGCTCGATGCTATCGCGGGTAAGCGCTGTTTCATCCAGGGTAGGCCAAGTGGCTTCAATGGCCGGGCCAGTATGGCCAAGGGCTTCCCACAGGCTATGGCACATGTGCGGAGTAATCGGCGAGAGCAGCAATACGCCGGCTTCCAACGCTTCACGGCTAACCGCTAGACCCAGTTCAGAGGTGTCTTCGAACTTGCCGATGGCGTTGGAAAGCTCCATGACCGCTGCGATCGCCGTGTTGAACGTGGTGCGGCGGCCAATGTCGTCGCTGGCTTTCTTGATGGTTTCGTGGGTTTTACGCCGCAGTGCCTTCTGGTCATCATTGAGCGCGTCGATGTTGAGCGTTCCTGGCGTGCCCGCTGCCAAGTGGTCATTCACTTGGCGCCACAAGCGCTTCAAGAAGCGGTGGGCACCCTCAACACCGGAATCCGACCACTCCAACGACTGCTCGGGCGGGGCCGCAAACATCATAAACAGGCGCACGGTATCGGCGCCGAACTTGTCGATCATCGACTGCGGATCAACGCCGTTGTTTTTCGACTTGGACATCTTCTCGATGCCACCCATCTCCACCGGCTCGCCGTCGCTCATCAAAATAGCGCTGAGCGGGCGGCCTTTCTCGTCGCGCTTCACTTCCACATCGGCCGGGTTAAACCACTGCTTGCCGCCGTTATCGGTAGGGCGGTAGAAGGTTTCCGCGATCACCATGCCTTGGGTCAGCAGCTGCTGGAACGGCTCATCGGAATCGACCAAACCGAAATCACGCATCAGCTTGTGGAAGAAGCGGGCATACAGCAGGTGAAGAATGGCGTGCTCGATACCCCCAATATAGAGATCGACCGGCAGCCAATAGTTGGCGCGCTCATCCAGCATGGCTTCGGTATTATCGGCACAGCAGAAGCGCGCGTAGTACCAAGACGACTCCATAAAGGTGTCGAAGGTATCGGTTTCGCGGGTCCAGCCATCACCCAGGTCAGAGAACGCGGGCATTTTCTTCAGCGGCGAGCCCGAGGCATCGACGGTGACTTCCATCGGCAGGGAGACTGGCAGTTCGTCATCGGTCAGCGGAACGGTTTGACCTTCCGGGCCGTATTTGACCGGAATCGGCGCGCCCCAATAGCGCTGGCGGGCAACCCCCCAATCACGCAGGCGGTAGTTGGTTTTGACTTCGCCACGGCCAAGCTCAGCCAGTTTGGCAGCGATGGCATCAAAGGCTTGTTCAAAGCCAAGCCCATCGAACTCACCCGAATTCACTACTGTGCCGTACTCTGCATAAGCCGCTTCAGAAACGTCAGCGGGCTGGCCGCTTTCATCGGCGATAACCGGTTTGATTGCAATGCCATACTTGGTTGCGAACTCCCAGTCACGCTGGTCGTGGCCGGGCACTGCCATGACAGCACCAGTACCAAATTCCATCAACACGAAATTAGCCACGTAAACCGGCACTTCATCGCCAGTTAGCGGGTGAACCGCCATATGGCCGGTGAGCATGCCTTTTTTCTCTTTGGTGGCCATTTCGGCTTCAGAGGTGCCGCCTTTGGCGCACTCATCGCAGAAGGCTGCCAGCTCAGCGTTTTGCTCTGCCGCCTGCTTAGTCAGCGGGTGGCCAGCGGCAACCGCGACATAGGTTACGCCTAGCAGCGTATCTGGGCGCGTGGTGTACACCGCCAGCGGGTCGCAGGTGCTGCCGTCTTTCGCTTTGATATCAAAACTGAGCTCAACGCCACGGGATTTGCCAATCCAGTTGCGCTGCATGGTTTTGACCTGCTCCGGCCATTCAACCTTATCCAGGTCGGCCAGCAGCTCATCGGCGTAATCGGTAATTTTCAAGAACCATAGCGGGATCTCTTTACGCTCAACCAATGCGCCTGAACGCCAGCCGCGGCCATCGATAACCTGCTCATTGGCAAGAACGGTTTGATCTACCGGGTCCCAGTTGACCGTCGACATCTTCTTATACACCAAGCCTTTTTCGACCAGCTTGGTGAAGAACCACTGCTCCCAGCGGTAGTAGCTGGTATCGCAGGTGGCGAATTCGCGGCTCCAGTCGTAGGCAAAGCCCAGTGCCTTCAACTGATTGCGCATGTAGTCGATGTTTTGATACGTCCACTTGGCGGGCGGCACCTGGTTCTGTATCGCCGCGTTTTCTGCGGGCATACCGAAGGCATCCCAGCCCATGGGCTGCATGACATTTTTGCCCTGCATGCGCTGGTAACGCGACACCACGTCGCCGATAGTATAATTACGCACATGGCCCATATGCAGCTTGCCGCTGGGGTAGGGGAACATGGAGAGGCAGTAGTACTTCTCGCGGTTCGCGTCCTCTACGGCTTTGAAGCACTGATGTTTGTCCCAGTACTGCTGGGCGTCGCGTTCGATATCACGAGGGCTGTAGTGTGCGTCCATCGGTTTATTAATGCCTTGGCGTATTCGCCCAAAAGGGGCGCAAAGTGAATGTGAGATGACATCTGTCAGATAAGTAAGGTCGATTGTATCCTATGCGGGTGTATCCTTGAACGGTAAGCCGATGATAGGAAACCGCATGCGTCGACAAAAGGAGAGGCACCATGAGTGAACAACAGAATGACAATCGCCTACGCGAAGGTTACGAACGTTTGTTGGAGCGGATGCAGGGGGGCGCCAATGAGCTCACCTGGGAGAATTTACAGAAGGATCTGGACGACGCGGTTGAGTTTGAATCGGAGCTGGAAGAGTACACGAAAGATGAGCTAGCGCTGCTGCGCGCCTGGGTAGAGCGCGACCTGAAAGACATGCGTTACTTCATGGCGGATACCGGCAAACAGGTGGCCAGCTGGTTAGGAATCGACATTGACGGCCTTTCCCGCCGCGTGGCGGAATCGCTGCTTTCGATTGCCGACCGTAGCGTGGTAGAGCGCGAACGCTTTGAGGAAGACCTGGAAGCCGCCCGCGCCGACTACTGCGAAGGCGAAATGGCCGCGCCCGGTTTAATGGCCTGCACCCACTGCGACGCCCAGGTAATGCTACCCACCGTTGCGCGCCTGGAGCCTTGCCATCAGTGCGGCCACCGCTACTTCTACCGGTTCCCCAATAAAATCATTGAGACCTGATTTACTAGGTCACCAGTAAGCTGACGCCTGCGATCGCCCCCAGCGAAAGCAGGCTCATCACCGCCGCATATAGCAGGTTATTCTTCATCATGCGATAACCACTTACCCCGTAACGCCCCTGCAGTGAAAGATTGATGCCGGAAAGCGGCCCCACGCTGGTGCCCACCGCCCACGAGCTTAACGCCACAAACGCAAACAGCGTCTGCCCGCCGTTTTGCAGATTAAGTATCGACGCCAACACCGACACGCCAATAATCGGGTGTAGGCCCGCCAACGCACTCAGCGTAATGGCCGCAAAACTGATCATCGCCTGTGGCGTGCCAAAGCGGGTGAACAGCGTCCAGTCGCTACCGGCGGCAGCCGTGACCAGCGTTGATAGGCCAATCGTCGAAAGCCCCGCGGCTAAAAATAGCGAAATCTCTCCGCGCATGGCGGGTAAACGGGTCGTGGTATGTTGGCGAATTCGCCGTAGGGTAAAATGTGGCCCATGGTGCAAGTTGCTTAGCACAGCAACGCCAGGCAGTAGAAAGGTGATAATGCTGACAATGGTCAGGGTAGGGGTGAGTACAAAGTGAAACAGCATCACCAGCGCGGCCATGCCCACCGGCATCAATAGACTGCGCGGCGACAGGGAGTAGCCATCCACCTCGCTAAGATCAAACCGGCGACGCAGCTCCAGCGTGGTCAACAGCCCCGATAGCATCGCGATGGGAAAGCCCACCACGGCGATTTGCGCATACTCCACCTCCGGCACCAGGGCGATCACCACACCCATGGAAGCAAAAAACGGCGACCACAGCGCCGCACTGGAAAGCCCGCGGTTAAGCGCCAACAGCTGCGGCGTCGTCAACGGCCCTCGCCGGGCCAGCTTATCGCCCACCATAAACACGGTCGAAAGATTTAAAATCGTGCCCAGGAAGTGAACCCCTAGCCATGTACTCATCACGCCACTGGCACCGGTAACACGCTTACCCGACGCGCCTTTATTCCCTTGCTTACCAATCAGCGAAATAAAGCTAACGCCGACCAGCATCGCCGCCACAAACGAATTGCCCTGCAACATCGCGGGCCAATTCACCTCAGCCGCATACACAAACCGCGCCACCAGCAGCATTCCCACACCCAGCGCAATCAGCACGCCCGCCTGAATACGCGAACGGCGGGGAATATCCCGCCACAGCAACACAACCGCCGCCCAAAGCAAATAGCTCACCGCATGGGCGGTGCTTAACCAGCCAGTAAAGCCAATAATCTGTGCGATCAAACCAAGCAGAATCAGCACGCCCGCCAAGCGCTGCCGAGAAGTCGTCTCTTGCATGCCAAACCCTTAATAGTGAATTAGCAGGCTAATCGGATTTGCGGAGGAAGGCTATACCCCAACTGCACTGAATCCCCTACCTCAGACAGCCTACTAATAGTCAAAATAGCTTTTTTGAATCCATTCGGCTGGGGAGTTTCATACTTTATGTGCTGTATCGATATTTTAGTTGTTAAGCATAAATGACTATATTTTTGCTTCTTGAATAATCGAAATTGGTAAAGATGTTCCTTGTTTTATCGAAATTTAGTCAGTTATTAAGTTTATATATATCAGTTGAAGTGCAGTGTGCGTTGATTGAATAATGCCTGTTTTTATATTTGATCATGGTTTTTAAGAAAATTATGTATAAGTTGATAACGGGATATAAGACAATGTGCTGAATGGTTTCTGCCAAATTTTTACAGAGTCTTAGATGGTAAAGAGAAGGTTGTTCTTATCAGTTGATCGCTTAGGTTGAGTAACAACGATAGTTTCAGATTATGAGAGATGGGGGCTGTTAAGTTGATGTTTTCTTTATTTAATATTGGCATTTTTATATCAGTGCAGTATGCTATTAAAAAAGTGTTGATAGTATTATGAAAATAATTTTACCGTATGAAATTTCTAATGGAAGATAGGGTGCTGCATGTTTTCTTGTTTTTATGCTACAATTTATAAACTATTCGTTTGAAATAATTTTTCGAAGCTTTTTATAGTTAAAGGAGTGTTTTAATTGCGAGTTTATGTATGGTGGTTAGTTGTTATTTATCGTTAATAATAGGTTAGGATTTCGACGAAGTTTTTCTTCTGGAGTGGTGATTTTGAATGCTAGGTAAGCTGTTAGCTCCCATAGAGCTATGCAAAAGATGCTTTTCTCTATGACCATTATCAGTCTATCTAAGTGCTTGGCAGCATCTTTCTTTATCGGACTAATGGGTATTTATCACCAAATCTAAATTTTTAAAAACCGCTATAAAATTTGACAAAATTCACAAAATAAGAGTTTGAGAGAAAGCAATTTATAAGGACTAATAAAGCCAAAGGAATTGTCTGCTGCAAGCGTTATGTAAAAAAACCAATGGAGAAAATTCGATGAATAAGTACATGGCTATACTCTTCATGACTGGCTTATCAGGGTGTGCAAGTATTGATTTCAATGCCGACTCTAACGGAGCTGTTTACTACGAACCGGTTCCGTATCTTTTCTACTCCTTGACTGAAAACTGTATCCGTTCTGCAACAGCGGTGACATTGCCAGGCGAAAAAAGGTACCTAGACTTTAAAGCAGGGTTTGGGTCTTCCAGCCTCTCTGCCGAGTTTGTAAACGGACTGCTGACTAAAGTAGGTCAAACTTCTGATTCAAAAATCCCGGAAACACTTACTTCAATAGGAGCTGAGAGCATAAAGGGAGTGGGGGGCTTGAAATGCAGCCCTATTGCAGTTTTATACCCTGTTGAGAATGGCGTGCCGAATTTGAATAAACCATTGCATCTAAATCGTGGCCAGTAGCAGTATGATAATCCAAGGCGGTGGGATATATTTTGCTTCGCCGCATTCAAAAAAATTATATCTTTGCTAGCGGCGCATTAAGTGCCCAGTCGGAGTACTTTATGAACAGTGACAACACAATCGAAACAGCTCATCTTTTCCATGGTGGCTGGAAAACATCTGGCAACACAACGTTCACTACTATAACTGCGATACCTCTTGAAAAATCTAAAGTCTTTCGTATTTCATGTGTCGAGCTAGTAGATGATGATTTTTTGGAATTTAGGTTACATATTGATGGGAAAGTAATTCTCGCGCCATTAAATGAAGGGGGGAGTATATTTGTACAAGGTAAATCTGTTTCTATCGAACAAGTTGGAAACGGGGTGAATTCCCTGGCGACCTGGGAAATAGTTCAAGAAGAGCAGTTAGAATTTGAACAGTCAATATGGGTGGTTTACCCTCAAGGTGGCTCACAGAGTCTCATTGCAGCTTTTGAGAGTGAGCAAGAATTTGTCCTTGGCATCAATTTAAAAAATAATGGTTGCTCAAGTGGAAAAATGACAGTTTTTATCGATGGAAGTCCTGTTGCAGACAAAGATGGAAACTCAATTGAATTTCTTGAAGGTAGTAGTATTATTGGCAAAGGGAAAATTATATCTGTTGTCGTTAGAGGTTTATGTACTAAAAATAATAAATTTTATGGAAATATCAAGATTCAAAAAGCACATAAAATAATTTAGTGGATAAAAAGCGCCGTTCATTCATCACTACGTTTTTTACTACTGTTGAGCAGAGAGTTGAGTCTGTAGAAAATCAGTGCTAACTCCTAAGTTTGTCCAGAATCGAAAGACAGATTAGAAGAGGTTACCATGCTGCGCCTCAATCGCTCTAATCATTATAAAATGCCCTGGTAATGCTCAACTACAAAATCAGCTTCATCCAGATGCTTTTGACACGCAGTGCCTATCTGATCAACCTCAAACTAGATTAAACGTCTTTTCATTCAGAGCGATGTGCTTACAAGGGGATAATGCCACGGCAGGCTCGGCTAATCATCCCCGACCTCAAAAACGCCTCACATAAATGTCCAGGCCAATACCCTCGTAACCTTATTTCCCTGCTTCATCTCTATTTCCCGCATATCCACGGCACCGAGTTTTCCAATCAACTTCTTGGCAGGCTTAACATTGTCGGCTTTTGAAAGCAGGCTGCTAAACCAGCGGCATTGCGTTGAGTACATTTGGCTTTCTCTGATTAGCTTTTTAAGAAACAGCTGTTCGCCGCCTTTACACCAGAGCTCTGCTCCCATCCCGCCAAAATTCAGTGTCGGCGTTTGGGTTGTTGCTTTTTGTTCACCGTGATTACGTGCGAGGTTAATGCGTTTACGCTGGCTACCTTTAAGCGCTTCATCGAGCGAGGCGTGGAAGGGTGGGTTGCATACGCTGACGTCAAAGAACTCCTCTGCTTGAATGATCCCTTCAAAAATATGGTGTTTATCGGGCTGCGTGCGCAGCGTGAAGCGATCTTTAAGCGTGGGGTTATTGGCAATGATCGTGGCGACGTTCTCAAGCGATTGAGTGTTAATGTCACTGCCCACACACTGCCAGCCGTAAATTTGGCAGGCCAGTAGCGGGTAGATGCCATTGGCGCCCGTGCCGATATCGAGCAGCTTGATGCTGGGCTGTTCACCCCCAAGCCCAATTAAGTCCGCCATGTAATGGATATAGTCGGCTCTGCCGGGGATAGGAGGGCAAAGCGCGCCCTCTGGAATATCCCAATCGACAATCCCGTAGTAACAATTTAATAACGCGGCATTGAGCGTTTTGACAGCCAGCGGGTCTGCGAAATCAATCGACAGCTCGCCATAAGCGTTTGGTTGCACGTAAGGGGCTAGTGCGGGTTGGCTTTTTACGAGAGCAGGGAAATCATAGCCTTGGCTGTGTCGGTTGTTTGGGTGCAGGCCTTTGCGAACAGGCTTGGCTCGGCTTTTATCGCTTCGATGAAGGGAGTTCACGGTCATGGGCCTGGGCTTGGCATTCATTAATAGAGTGGTTTTGTATCGCCCGTGATTATAACCTTAATGGCTGGGTTGGGCTTGCAAGGTAATGGGAGGAAAAGCGTGCCTGATCCGCTTTGAGCATTTTTCTTACTCTTTAAGCCATTATTAATGGCGAAGGCTTTAAATTTTCCAGGGGCAGCACATTGCGCACCATAAATAGCTTTATCACCTTCGGTATTGTCTTCCTTGCCAACGGGATCACATTTCTTGTGGTGGGGCTAACCACTCAATTAACGACGCTTTGGCTCATTAGCTTCCCGTTTATCATGCTTGGCATTGTCTTTTTAGCCATTTCGAAGTCTCGTCGGAATGCTCGGGATAGTGCTACTTCCTCTTGAAGAGTTGGAACCTAAGTGTTCCCGCGGATAACCTGTGAGGCTTCCCCCGCGCTACACAGATGATCTTTCACTTCGCGTATTTTCTAGCTCCTCAATCATCCTTCTCGCTGCATTCGATAACGTTCGATTGGTATGCACCAAGTATCCCAGTGGTCGATAAATTGGCGGGGTGTCTACCTTGAGTTCTATTAATTCACTGTCGATCATCTTTTCCGGTAGCAGGCTCCAGCCCAAACCAACGCTGCACATCATCTTGAGTGTTTCTAAATAGTTGGTTGCCATGCTAACCGGGAGCTGTAAGCCTGCTTCCGCAAAGCGTTGCGCAATCAGCGAACCGGTAAAGGTTTTGGCGCCGGGCATGACGCAATTAAAGTCACATAGGGCGGCAAGCGATAGCATGTTTTGGCCCCTCTGTGCTTGGGTTTTGGCATGCGAGGCAAGTGGATGGTCAGTCGCGCAGGTAAAGCAGAGCCGATCACGCCATAGCTCGACGACTTGCAGTTGTTCGTGAGGCTGCGGTGCTAGGGTTACTACCGCCATTTCCAACGTGCCATCCAGCACCCCCTGGTAAGCTTGCTCAGAATCCAGAAAGTGCAGGTCGAGCTCGACTTCTGGGTGGCGCTGGGTGTACTGCTTTAAGAGCGGCGGTAAACGGTGCAGGCCAATGTGATGGCTGGTCGCCAGGGTTAATTTACCGCCGACTTGGCCCGAAAGATTCGCCAGGGCGCGGCGGCTATCTTCCACGGTCAACAGAATACGCCGCGCTTGTGGCAATAGCACATTACCGGCTTCGGTTAGCGCGATGCGCCGACCAATGCGGTCAAACAGCCGGGTGCCCACCTGTGATTCCAGAGTAGCAATGCGCTTGCTGATGGCCGGCTGGGTAAGGTGAAGCTGTTCCGCGGCACGTGAGAAGCTTTGGGTATCGGCCACGGCCATAAATGCTTGGAGGCTTTGAGTATCCATTGAAGCTCTCTGATTAGGTATTCCAATATGGAATCTAAACTATGAATAACATGAATTGCTTTTATGCGCGAGTCGCGTGACACTCTTGCTATCGCCATATAAGCAGCACACAGAGGCTGCCATACCGAACTAGCAGGGCACTGCCCGGGAGAGCCACATGTCAGGTCAAACTCTTTACGACAAGCTGTGGAATCAGCACTTGGTCAAGCAGCGTGATGACGGCACCGCGCTGATCTACATCGACCGCCAACTGCTTCACGAAGTGACTTCGCCTCAAGCGTTTGAAGGCCTGCGTTTAGCTAACCGCAAGCCGTGGCGCTTGGATGCCAACTTGGCCACGCCCGATCATAACGTGCCGACGACCATCAAAGAGCGCGCCGAGGGCAACAGCGGTATTAAAGATCCGGTATCGCTGATTCAGGTACAGACCCTGGACGATAACTGCCTTGAGTACGGCATTGAAGAGTTCAAAATCAACGACCCGCGCCAGGGTATTGTGCACGTGGTGGGCCCCGAGCAGGGCGCCACGCTGCCGGGGATGACCGTGGTGTGCGGCGACTCCCATACCGCCACACACGGTGCCTTTGGCGCGTTGGCCCACGGTATCGGCACGTCTGAAGTCGAGCACGTGATGGCGACCCAGTGCCTGCTGGCGCAAAAAATGAAGAATATGCAGGTGCGTGTAGAAGGCGAACTGGGCCTGGGCGTCACCGCTAAAGATGTAGTACTGGCGATTATCGGCAAGATCGGTACCGCAGGCGGTACCGGCTACGCCATTGAGTTTGCCGGCAGCGCGATTGCCTCGCTCTCGATGGAAGGGCGCATGACCGTGTGCAACATGGCCATTGAAGCGGGCGCGCGGGTGGGTTTGATCGCCGTCGACGATACCACCATTGATTACCTTGGCAAGCGCCCCTTTGCGCCGACCGCAGAGCAGTGGGAAGCCGCCGTGGCAGATTGGCGCAACCTGGTCTCTGACGCCGATGCCGCGTTCGATAAAGTCGTCACGCTCAAAGCCGAAGAGATCGAGCCGCAGGTAAGTTGGGGCACCAGCCCAGAAATGGTCACCGGTATTTCAGGCCAAGTGCCTGACCCGCTCGCCGCGCTGGATGAAACCGTGCAGCGTAGTCATACCCGCGCACTGGAATACATGGGGTTGCAGGCCAATCAAAAAATCACCGATATCAAGTTAGATAAAATCTTTATCGGTTCCTGCACCAACTCGCGTATCGAAGATTTACGTGAAGCGGCTAAAGTCGCCAAAGGCAACAAAGTCGCTGACTCTATCAAGCTTGCCATGGTGGTGCCGGGTTCTGGCTTGGTGAAGCGTCAGGCGGAAGCGGAAGGCTTGGATAAAATCTTTATTGAAGCGGGTTTTGAGTGGCGTGAGCCGGGCTGTTCCATGTGTTTGGCCATGAACGCGGATAAACTGGGCGCTGGCGAACACTGCGCCTCTACCTCTAACCGCAACTTTGAAGGGCGCCAGGGTTACGGCGGCCGCACACATTTGGTTAGCCCAGCGATGGCTGCTGCCGCTGCTATCGCCGGTCACTTTGTCGATGTTCGCAGTTTGCCCGCTAACGACGCCACGCACGCTCAGGAGGCCTAAGCCATGAAAAAATTTACCCGTCTTGAAGGCGTGGTAGCGCCCCTTGACCGCGCCAACGTCGATACCGATTTGATTATCCCGAAGCAGTTTTTGAAGTCGATCAAGCGTACCGGCTTCGGCGTTAACCTGTTTGACGAACTGCGCTACTTGGATGAAGGTCAGCCGGGGCAAGACTGCTCACAGCGTCCGCTGAATCCAGATTTCGTTTTGAATCAACCACGCTTCAAAGGCGCTGAAGTGCTGCTGGCTCGGCGCAACTTTGGCTGCGGCAGCTCGCGTGAGCACGCGCCTTGGGCGCTGGAAGATTTCGGTTTCAAAGTAGTGATTGCGCCTAGCTTTGCCGATATTTTCTACAACAACTCGTTCAAGAACGGCATTCTGCTGATTACCTTCCCTGAAGATGTGGTCGAACGCCTGTTTGACGAGGTGAACGCCAAAGAAGGCTACCAGCTAGATGTGGACTTGGAGCATCAGCGGGTCATTACCCCCAGCGGCGAAATTTTAGAGTTTGAGGTGGATGAGTTCCGCAAGCACTGCCTGCTGGAAGGGCTGGACGATATTGGCCTGACGCTAAAGGACGAAGACGCCATTCGTGCCTTTGAGCAGAAGCATAAAGCCGCGCGCCCCTGGCTTTTCCGCCAATCCGCTTAAGCCCGTCTCCAATAATTAAATGCTAAGGATTTTGCATGACACATAAGGTTTTGTTATTGCCGGGTGATGGTATTGGCCCCGAGATTGCCGCCCAGGCGGCACGCTTGTTGAAGGCGTGCCAAGAAGCGGGCTTGGATATTGAGGTAGAAGAGGCCTTGGTGGGCGGCTCTGCCTATGATGTCTATGGCGAGCCTCTTCCCGCAGAAACGCTGGAAAAAGCCAAAGCGGCCAGCGCTATTTTGCTGGGCGCGGTGGGCGGCCCCAAGTGGGACAAAATAGAAGACCTCTCCAAGCGTCCTGAAAAGGGGCTGCTCGGCCTGCGTAAAAACCTGGGGTTGTTCGGTAATTTGCGACCGGCGATGCTTTATCCGCAGTTGGCCAGCGCCTCCAGTCTAAAGCCTGAACTGGTTGCCGGGCTGGATATTATGATCGTTCGCGAGCTCACCGGTGGCATCTACTTCGGCCAGCCCCGTGGTATCGAAGAGCGCAACGGCGAGCGGGTTGGGTTTAACACCTATATCTATTCGGAAAGCGAAATTGAGCGCATTGGCCGCGTGGCGTTTGAAATGGCCCAAAAGCGCGGTAAAAAACTCTGCTCGGTTGATAAAGCTAACGTGCTGGAAGTCACCATCTTGTGGCGTGAAGTGATGGAGCGTTTGGCGCCAGAGTACCCTGACGTCGAGCTCTCCCACATGTACGTCGATAACGCCGCGATGCAGTTAGTGCGCGCACCCAAGCAGTTTGATGTGGTGGTCACCGGCAATATGTTCGGCGATATTCTCTCTGACGCCGCCGCTATGCTGACTGGCTCCATCGGTATGTTGCCTTCCGCGTCGCTAAACGAAAGCGGGCAGGGCATGTACGAGCCTTGCCACGGCAGCGCGCCGGATATCGCTGGTCAGAACGTAGCGAATCCTCTAGCCATGATGCTCTCTGTGGCCATGATGTTGCGCTACTCGCTGAATGAAAATGCCCTGGCGGAGCGTATTGAAGCGGCCGTCGGGAGTGTATTGGATGACGGCCTGCGCACGGCGGATATCGCGTCAGAAGGTATGCAAACCATTGGCACAGACGCTATGGGTGATGCGGTGTTGGCGGCGTTTGCGAAGCAGTAAAGTATTGGCAATGCGACTGCGTTAAGGGCGCCTGGGGCAGGCCGTAGAGGGGGGCATTTGCCATGGCCGGAATATGTTCCATACCATTCCGGCATTTCCGCCATCCATGGCGGTCAGATGGCAAATGTAGCGCCCAGGGATGGGTTCACAGCGCCCCCTCCTAGGCCTGTCGCAGGGGTAGCCCTTAACCTATCTCCTGGTTTCAAAATCAGCGTAAAGAAGTGTGTATAATAGTGTGACTCATTCTTTGCAGGAGGACTTCATATGTTGAAAGTCGGTTTCGTGGGATGGCGCGGTATGGTGGGCTCTGTACTCATGCAGCGCATGCTGGAAGATGGTGATTTTAACGGTATTGAGCCGGTCTTCTTCACCACTTCCCAGGTTGGCCAGCCCGGCCCCGATATCGGTGTAGACGTACCTCCGCTGAAAGATGCCTTTGATATCGAAGCGCTCAAGGCGTTGGATGTCATCGTGACCTGCCAGGGCGGTGACTACACCAAGCCGGTCTATAAAGATCTACGTAACGCAGGCTGGAAAGGCTACTGGATTGATGCCGCCAGCACCCTGCGTATGGAAGATGAAGCGACCATCGTGCTGGATCCGGTTAACCGCAAGGTGATCGACGACCAGCTAGCCAAGGGCGCGAAAACGTTTGTTGGCGGCAACTGCACCGTGAGCTTGATGCTCATGGGCCTTGGCGGCCTGTTTGAAGCCGATATGATCGAGTGGATGACCTCCATGACCTATCAGGCGGCTTCAGGCTCTGGCGCAAAACACATGCGTGAACTGCTCAATCAAATGGGCCAGTTACACGATAGCGTTGGCGAAGAGCTGAAAGATACCTCCAGCGCGATTCTGGATATCGATCGCAAGGTAACGGCTGCCATGCGCGGCGGTGAATTTCCCATCGATAACTTCGCCGCACCGCTGGCAGGCAGTTTGCTTCCTTGGATCGATACCAAGTTGGACAATGGCCAAAGCCGTGAAGAGTGGAAGGGGAGTGTTGAGACCAACAAGATTCTCGGCCTCGACAACAATCCGATCCCTATCGACGGGCTGTGTGTCCGTATCGGCGCCATGCGCTCTCACAGCCAAGCGTTCACCATCAAGCTCAAGCACGATGTGCCGCTGGATGAGATCGAAGATCGCATCGCCAAGCACAACGAGTGGGTCAAGCTGGTGCCGAACGATAAGGATGCCACGATTGCTGGCCTGACCCCCGCGGTGGCGACCGGCACGCTGCAAGTGCCGATCGGCCGTCTGCGTAAAATGCAAATGGGGGGTGAATACCTCTCTGCGTTTAGCGTAGGTGACCAGCTGTTATGGGGTGCTGCTGAGCCGTTGAAGCGGATGCTGAAAATTCTCCGCGAGCAGTAATGGTTCTGGGTAGTGCGCTCGTCGAAAACGGGAAGCTGTTCGCAGCTTCCCGTTTTTTTTCGCGGTTATTATTCATCAAGGTGGGAAAAACGGCTTTATTTCGTTAAGTTATGATAAAAAAGACGTAATACAATAAGCTTGCGACCATAGTACTTGAGATCATAGTACTTGAGATCAGAGTACTTGCGATCACAGTACTTGTGACGATAGTAAAAAAGTAAGTAGGCGATCAGGGAACATTCATGAAAAAGACACTGACATGGATTACATGGCTCTCGTTGAGTGCAGTGAGTCCTTTTGCGCTAGCCGTTGGGCTAGGGCAGGCGAGTGTCGGCTCGTATCTGAATGCGCCTCTAAACGCCTCGATACCGCTGCTAGAAAGCAGCGGCTATGCCCTTGACCAACTCCGCGTAAGCGTTGCCGAACCGGCAGATTTCGCTGCCGCAGGGCTTGAGTGGACACCACTTGCCGCAAGTGTGCGTACCCAGGTGATTGAGCAGCAGGGGCAACGTCAGGTGCGCTTGAGTTCTGACCAACCGATGCAGGAGCCTTGGCTGGATCTGCTGCTTGCGGTTGAGTCCCCAGACGGGCAACAGCTTCGCGATGTAACTTTGTTGTTTGATCCCCCTGGCTATTCCCAGCAGAGCCAAGCGCAAAGTGCGAGCTATGCTGCTTCGACTGCCCCTTTAGAGGCCAGCCCCGTGCCGCCAGCCTCAGCAAGCGCGCGTGAGCAGGACCGTGAGACCAGCAGTGCCAACAGTCTTAGCAACACTCGTAACAACAGCCGCAACACTAACAGCGGCGCTTACGTGGGCAGTGGCGATACATTATGGAGCGTTGCCGAGCGCACTAAGCCTGATGAAGTGAGCGTACAGCAGATGATGATGGCGCTGCTGGAAGCGAATCCTGACGTCTTTCCATCCGGTAATATCAATGACATGCGTGCAGGGCAAACGTTGCGCGTGCCCGATCGTGAACGTGTGATGGCGCGTTCGCACAGCGATGCCGATGCGGCGATTCAAGCGATGAATGAAGCCTGGCGCGCCCGCCGTAATGGCACGCCTCAGGCAGTGCCCCTACCTGACGTTGCAACTGATGTCGTTTCGGATACCGCGATCGCCGCTAGTAATGCCCTTGAAGAGCCAGTCCCCGAGGAAAACGCCGCGCCAGAGCCAGACACTGCGCTTGCAGCGGGCGGCGCTGAGCTCAGTGAGCCAGCAGCGGACGAGCCAGTAACAGACGATCAAGCTGCGCTTGCGTCGGCGGCGGCCGATGAACCTGAGGCGCTAACGCGGGCAGAATTAACCGAACAGTTGCGCCTAAGCCAAGCGATGCTTCAGCAAGTACTGGATGAGCGCGAATTAATGCGCGCTGAGCTTAATGCGTTACGTGTGGAAGTTGTCTCGCTGAATCAAGCCCTAAGTGACGCGTTGGCTGCGCAAGCGCAGTCGCCAGAAACCGAGCCACAGCCACTGGCTGCCAGCATGGAGGAAAACCCAAGCGTCGCGGCGTTCGTTGAACGCTACCAATGGCCGCTGGCGCTAGTAACCATTGCGCTGCTTCTGGCGCTTTTGGTGTGGTTGCGTAAGCGGCGCGAGAATAACTGGGAAGATGTCCCCCCGCTTGCCGACCCCGCCGTAAAGCCCACGGTTCCCCCGCGCGCCGCCGCCACTGCCGCTCCTAAGGCAGCCTCTGTTTCTGACGCCGCGCCTGCGCCTGAGGCAACGCCCATGCCTGAGGCTATGCCATTTACCGCTACGTACCCGATTCATGCCAATGAAGAGGATATCAGCGCCCCGGTTAGCGAAAGCGAGCCGCCAACATCAAGTGGCGCATCCTCCGACATTGCTTATCCCAACACGGTATCAACGCCGGATACTGATCAGTGGCTTCTCGATGAGCATGAACAGACGATTGAGCGAGAGGACGCGCCTAGCTATGAAACTAGCTATGAAAAAAGCCAAGCCGCCGGGTTGGCTGAACAAGGGCGTCAGCGCCGTCTAGGCTTGCATGTGGCGCCGAGTAGCGACGCCGAGCAGGTGTCGCTAGCGCCGCCCTCAAGCCCAGAACCCATGCGTGAAATGTTGGCTTCGCTCAGTGCTGACACTTCTGATGCAACGGTGAGCGAGCCGACAGCGGCGAATAACGCGACGCAACATGATGCTATACAACCCGCTATGCAATCATCAGTGCACGTCCCGACGCCCACTGAGGCCGAACATCGCTTCATCGATTATCACCCGCCCACTTTAACCAAACCAGTGAGCAGCCATACTGGCATGCGCCATGAAACGCCACAGCAGCCTACCGTTGATTTCGCCACTGAAAGCCCTTCCGCCCCTGCCAAGAAAAGTCGACGACTGCCGGAAGATGACTGGGAAATTGAAGAGGTAGCATTCAAGCCGCGAGGCCTGGATAATAGCGAACCTTCAAAATCTTCAAAATGATGTGGCTTGATGACGCTGTTTTATCACTTCGATGAGAAAATTCCGCTAACGGGTCGTTTGGCAATGGGCGTCGAGTACGACGGCACCCATTACTGCGGCTTCCAGCGCCTTAAGCACGCCGCATCGGTTCAGGCATCGTTAGAGGCTGCCCTGGCCAAGGTGGCCAACGAGCCCATTCGCGTGCATGCCAGTGGCCGTACCGATTCTGGCGTGCATGCCACCCGGCAAATCGTCCATTTTGATCCGCCCGTCGGGCGCTCTGAAAAAGCCTGGATATTTGGGGTCAATACGAATTTGCCCCGGGATGTGGCCGTGCGCTGGGTCAAGCCAGTGGGCGAGGACTTTCACTCTCGCCTGTGTGCCCTTGGCCGTCGCTACCGCTACGTGCTGCTGAATCAGCTTAGTCGCCCAGTGCTAGAGCGCGCCAATGTGACCTGGTGTCGTGACCCACTCGATGCCGATGCCATGCACCGCGCGGCCCAGGCACTGGTAGGGGAGCACGACTTTTCCAGCTTTCGTGCCGCTGGCTGCCAGTCCAAAACGCCCTGGCGGCATTTGCACTTTGTCGATGTGAAGCGCTACGGCCAACTGGTCATGATCGACATCCAAGGCAACGCCTTTTTACACCACATGATCCGAAATATTGCCGGTGCACTGGTGAGTGTTGGGCGCGGTAGCCAAAATGAAGCGTATATAGGTGAACTTTTAGCGCTTAAGAACCGTCGCAAAGGGGATGTGACGGCACCGGCTTGTGGTCTTCACTTCGTTGATTCGGTTTACGACGAGCGTTTTGAGCTGCCGAAAGAGCCATTAGGGCCGCAATTGCTCGCGTTTACCGGCGAGTGGACAGGTGAGCGTGAGATCCCGGATACGCCACGGGTTGCCTATCGTCGAAACCGGTCCCTCAGCAATTCGGCGAGTAGACCTGAACAGGAGGCGTCTTCATGAGTGATATGCCCCGAACCCGAACACGCGTTAAGTTCTGCGGCTTTACCCGCGTTGAGGATATCGATCGCGCCGTGGCGCTAGGGGTGGATGCCTTAGGCTTTGTGATGTGGCCAAACAGTTCGCGTGGTCTGGATGTCGAGCAATTGGCGCTGCTTTCCGCGCACGTGCCAGCATTTGTGACCCGTGTCGGGCTGTTTGTGGATCAACAGGCGGAACTGATCGAGCGCTGCCTTCCCTATCTGGACATGCTCCAGTTTCATGGCAGCGAGTCGCCTGAGGAGTGCCAGCGTTACTCGCTGCCCTGGATGAAAGCGCTGCGCATGCGTGATGAAATCGATCTGGTCCACGAAGCTGAGCGCTATCAAGGGGCGCAGGCGCTGCTGTTAGATGCCTACCGTCCCGGGGTGCCTGGCGGCACAGGAGAGACCTTTGATTGGTCTAGAATCCCCGCAAATCTTGCAAAACCTGTTATCCTCGCCGGTGGGGTAAGCGCTGATAACATTGCCACCGCAGTGCGCCAAGTAGCGCCTTATGCGGTGGATGTCTCCGGTGGCATCGAAGCCACCCCTGGTTGTAAAGATGCCGCGAAGATGGCCTCTTTTGTACGTCATGTGGCGTTAGCCGACGCCGGTTAGAATTCGTTCGCAGCTTTTGGCCACTGTATCGAGCTGCGTTTTACACTGATCATTTATTGTTTGCCTGTTCTGGCGATCTTGTGAGGTATCACTGTGACTGTTTCTGCGACGCCTGCTCCAAAGACGAAGTTCAGCGACCTGACCCGTATGCCGGATGCCCGCGGTCATTTTGGCCCCTATGGCGGCCGGTTCGTGTCAGAAACCCTCAGCTTTGCTTTGGAAGAGCTGGAAAAAACCTACGCTAGCCTGCGCGACGACCCTGATTTCCAAGCGGAGTTTGACTACGATCTCGCCCATTATGTGGGGCGCCCATCGCCGCTTTACCACGCCAAGCGCTGGTCGGAGAGCCTGGGTGGCGCTCAAATCTGGTTAAAGCGGGAAGACCTGAACCACACCGGTGCTCACAAGGTAAACAACACCATTGGCCAAGCGCTACTGGCCAAGAAAACCGGCAAACCGCGTATTATCGCTGAAACCGGCGCGGGCCAGCATGGCGTTGCCTCGGCGACAGTGGCTGCGCGCCTGGGGCTTGAGTGCGATGTTTACATGGGCGCGGCAGACGTACAGCGTCAGAAACTGAACGTGTATCGTATGCGCCTGTTGGGGGCTCGCGTCATTCCCGTCGAGTCGGGTACTCGCACGCTCAAAGACGCGATGAACGAAGCGCTGCGTGACTGGGTCACCAACGTGGATAACACGTTCTACATTATTGGTACCGTGGCAGGCCCGCACCCTTACCCATTGCTGGTGCGTGACTTTAACGCGGTGGTGGGGCGTGAAGCGCGCCGCCAATCGCTTGAGCAGATCGGCCGTTTGCCGGATGCGCTGATTGCCTGTGTCGGCGGTGGTTCGAATGCGTTGGGTCTGTTCTATCCGTTCGTTGAAGACGATGACGTGGCCATGTATGGCGTCGAGGCCGGTGGCGATGGCGTGGCTACTGGTCGCCATGCGGCACCGCTGGCTTCCAATGCGCCACGTGGGGTATTGCACGGCAACCGCACTTACTTGATGTCCGATGAAGCGGGTCAAGTATCCGATACCCACTCCATTTCGGCGGGCCTCGATTACCCAGGCGTAGGCCCCGAACACGCGCTATGGAAAGACGTTGGTCGAGTGACCTACGTAGCGGCCAATGATAATGAAGTGCTAGAGGCGTTTCGTGAGTTGACGCATATGGAAGGCATCATGCCTGCCTTGGAGTCTGCCCATGCGTTGGCCCATGCCAAGGTGCTGGCACCGACGATGCGCCCTGACCAACATATCGTGGTCAATCTTTCTGGGCGCGGCGATAAAGACATCATGACAGTGGCCAAGATTGATGGCATTGAATTTTAAGGGCAGCTTTTTTAAGGGTAAGCATGAACCGTATTGATCAGCGTTTCAGTGAACTTAAACAGCAGGGCCGCAAGGCCCTGATCCCTTACATTACCGCAGGGGATCCAGCACCACACTACACCGTGGGCTTTATGCACGCACTGGTCGATGCGGGAGCCGATGTGATCGAGCTCGGCGTGCCTTTTTCTGATCCAATGGCCGATGGCCCAGTGATTCAGAAAGCCTGCGAACGGGCGTTGAAGCAGGGCACGCGTCTGGTTGACCTGCTGCAGATGGTCAAAGAGTTTCGCCAAACGGACACGACGACGCCCGTGGTACTGATGGGATATTTGAACCCCATCGAGCGGATTGGCTATGAGAATTTTGCCGATCAAGCGGCCAGCGTCGGCGTTGATGGCGTATTGATTGTTGATATGCCGCCTGAAGAGGCCGAAGAGATCGGCCCGCTGCTGAAATCCCGCGATTTAGCGGCAATTTTTCTTGTTGCGCCTACCACTTCCCATCAGCGTGCCGCTACAATATGCGCCCATGGCGAAGGCTACCTATACTATGTCTCGCTGAAAGGCGTAACAGGTGCCGCCACGTTGAATGCAACTGATGTTGCCGAACATTTGGCTCCGCTGCGTGAGATGACCGATTTACCGCTGTGTGTTGGCTTCGGTATCCGCGACGGCGTGACGGCGGCCGAAGTGGCCAAAGTCGCCGACGGTGTGATTGTCGGTAGCGCTTTGGTTAACCGCATAGCTGAAAGCCTGGATGCGCCGGAAACCATTGCGGGCCAGTTGAAAAGTGTATTAGCAGAAATGCGCACCGCGATGGATGCTTAGAGCGCGTCGCTTAGCGCCTTTACTTAGTAGATTGACGACACTCATCAAGCCTGGTTATGCCGGGCGTTGACGTATAACGGAAGCCTTTTTGATATGAGCTGGTTAGATAAGATCGTACCCTCCATGGGTCGTATCCAGCGTAAAGACCGTCGCGCTAGCGTGCCCGACGGCCTCTGGCGTAAATGTCCCAAGTGCGAAGCGGTTCTCTATCTCCCTGAGTTAGAGAAACACAACAGCGTCTGCCCCAAGTGCGATCACCACTTGCGTTTGACGGCGCGTAAACGCTTGGACTGGTTCTTGGATAAAGCAGGACGTGAAGAGATCGCCGCGGAGATCGAACCCAATGATCGATTGAAGTTTCGTGACTCTAAAAAATACAAAGACCGCCTGACGGCTGCGCAGAAAGATACTGGCGAGAAAGATGCGCTGGTTGCCATGCGTGGTGAGTTGGATGGTTTGCCGGTAGTGGCGGTTGCCTTTGAGTTCACCTTTATGGGCGGCTCGATGGGGGCCGTCGTCGGCGAGAAGTTCGTGCGTGCCGCGACACTCGCGCTGGAAGAGAATATACCGCTGGTATGCTTTGCAGCATCCGGTGGCGCACGCATGCAGGAGGCGCTTTTCTCGCTCATGCAGATGGCCAAGACCTCCGCTGCGCTTGAAAAGCTCAAGCAAAATGGCGTGCCGTATATTTCGGTATTGACCGATCCTGTCTTTGGCGGTGTCTCGGCCTCGCTTGCCATGCTGGGTGATTTGAACATTGCCGAGCCCAATGCCTTGATTGGTTTTGCTGGCCCCCGCGTCATCGAGCAAACGGTACGTGAAACCCTGCCCGAAGGTTTCCAGCGCAGCGAATTTCTACTGGAGCACGGCACGGTGGATATGATTGTTCATCGCCATGAAATGCGCGCCCGCGTAGGTAGCGTGCTACGCAAGCTGACCCATCACGATGCGACCCCGGTTAGCCCGCTTGGCAGCGATGAAATAGACGTTTCTGAACCCATCGTCGAAGAAGCGGTGCTCGCTGAAACGGCAGAGCACGCCTTGGACAAAGAAGCGTCGGTCAAGCAAGAGACCGCAGCCCCTAAGAGTGACGACCATACACGCAATGCCTGATTCTTTGCAGCCTGACGCCTTGCCGCCATTATCGTTAAATCAATGGCTTCAACATTTGGAAACGCTGCACCCGGTCGGGATTGATATGGGCCTGGAGCGGGTATCGCAAGTGGCAAGGCGTATGGGGCTGCTCTCACACCCGATTGCGCCCCGCGTGATTACCGTCGCGGGCACCAATGGCAAAGGCTCGACCCTTGCCTTGATAGATAGCGTCGCCCGCGCCCACGGTTTGCGCGTGGGTACCTATACATCCCCGCATTTGTTGCGCTATAACGAGCGCGTCAGGATTGCGGGTCAAGAAGCCGACGATTCACTGCTTGTGCACGGTTTTGAACAGGTAGAGCGCGCGCGCCTGCAGGCGCCCGACATCAGTTTGACCTACTTTGAAGCAGGCACATTATGTGGGCTTTGGTGCTTGGCCAATGCAGCGCTCGACCTTGCGGTGCTGGAGGTAGGCCTCGGTGGTAGGCTTGATGCGGTCAATATCATTGACGCGGACGTCGCCATCGTCACTACTATTGCTCAGGATCATGCCAACTTTCTGGGCAACGATTTAGCCCAGATTGGGCGCGAAAAGGCCGGCATTTTCCGCGCTGGAAGGTCTGCCGTGCTGGGCAGTCAAACCCTGCCGTCCAGTGTGGCAGAGTGTGCACAGTCACTGGCAGCACCTACTTTTACCTTAGGGCAGCAGTTCGATCATCAAACGATGGGTGAAGAGCCCGCTACCTGGCGCTGGCACGGTCAGCGCAGTGATGGGGAGTGCTTCACTATTGATGAGCTTCCAGACCCTGGCCTGCCTATCGATAACGCGGCGACGGCCTTGCAAGCGCTTGTACTGGCCAAGACTAAGTTGATACCTGCTCATGTACGTGAGGGGCTTGCAACGGTGCAGTTGGCAGGCCGCTTACAGTGGATAGGGCAATGGTGTCTGGATGTGGGCCATAACCCGCATGCGGCAAAGTACGTTGCCCGCCATTTGCCTGCTCCGCCTAAAGAGGGGCGGCAATGGGGCCTTATTGGTATGCTAAATGATAAGGATGTCGATGGCGTCATACAGGCCTTATCGACCCGTATCAGCGACTGGGTATGTGTCACGCTGGCCGGGGAGCGGGGCTGCCAGGCAAGTGAGTTATCGCAACGGATTATCGCGCAGGGAGGGCGGGTGCACTTTTGCGCAGAGTCGCCGAGTGCTGGTGTCGATTGGCTCGCGACGGTGCTAACACCCAATGATCGTGTCTTGGCGACCGGGTCGTTTTTTACTGTGGCGGCACTGCTCGCTCGACCGCTGCCAACAGGCGCCACGTCGCTTGATGGAGACGTAAATGAAATACGGTAAAACAGAACGCATCAGCGGTATTGTTATTCTGCTCGCGCTGCTGGCGATATTTGTGCCCTGGCTAATGAGTGACCCGGCACCGCGAGAAGAGCGCCCTCAGCCGAGTTTCGTCATTGAACAGCCGGTCGAAGCCGAGCGGCGTAACGTACCCGCCCCGCAAAGGCCCTCGACGATCGACGAACCGTCGGCATCCTCTACGCCGCGTGGTGAGAGTGATGATGACTTGATTCCCATTGATGCCAATCCACGCGCGCCCGAAACCGATCAAATCGCGGCTTCAAACCAGTCGTCTTCCAGTGCAGAAGCCGCGGGCTCAAGTGAACCCGCCGAGGCCCCCGCAGCCGCCGAGAGCGATCCTATCGCTGATTTGATTGCGTCTAACAGCAGCACACAAAGCAGCGCAGAAAGCGCGCCGCCTAGCGAGCCGCAGCGAGCGTCTCAAAGCGCTTCCAGCCCTGCGCCTTCTGCTCAAGGTGAGTGGGCGGTTCAAGTGGGCAGTTTTGGCGAGCCTGGTAACGCGCAACGCTTAAGTGAGCAGCTCTCGAGTGCGGGATTTAGCGTTTACCAGCGTGAGCGCGACAATAATATGACCACTGTGTTTGTTGGCCCCTATGCGACGTCTGAAGACGGTGAGACCGCTATGTCGTCGATTAAAGAGCGCGCCAATGTTCAAGGTCTACTTGTTCGGGTAAGAGACTAAACCATGGCGTTAACATGGATTGATGCCGTGTTTTTGGCCGTGCTAGCACTATCGATGTTAGCCGGTTTTGTAAGAGGCTTTGTTCGCGAAGCGTTGGGGTTGGCTGCCTGGGTGGTCGCGCTAATGGTTGCCCGTGTGCTTGCCGAGCCAGTGGCTGACTTAATGAGCGGGTTCATCGAAAGTTTTGATGCGCGCCTGGTGCTCGCTTTCGTGCTAGTGATTTTTGCCGTCATTTTACTCTGTGGCATCGTGATTCGATTGGTGCACGCTGCCGTAGAGTGGGTCGGCATGGGCTTGCTGAACCGGGTCGTAGGGGCCGCGTTCGGTGTGGCACGCGGTGCGGTCATTTTGCTAGTGGCGACGGTGCTGATTACGTTTACGCCGCTGGCGGAGCTTCAGGCGTGGCAGCAAGCCGAACTGCGACCCACGTTTATGCAACTGCGTGATTGGGCGGTGAGCCAATTAAACCAGTGGGACCGCCAGCTTCCAGAGGCGCCGTCGTCACTGCGTAATATTTCTTTGCCTGAACTGCGTCTGCCCGGTGCGGCGGAGAGTGAAGTAATCCCGACAGGTGATTGACCTGTTACTGAAGTCGATTCTACGAACGTTTGGGCTTGCTTAAAGAGTTAGGTGAGCCATGGCATTAAGCGAGGTAACGTGAATGTGCGGTATAGTGGGCCTTCTGGGCAAACAAGCGGTAAATCAGGGAATCTACGATGCCCTGACCGTACTTCAGCATCGTGGCCAGGACGCTGCCGGCATGATGACATGGAGCGAGGGACGCTTCTTACTGCGCAAGAGTAACGGATTGGTGCGTGACGTCTTCCACACCCGCCATATGGCCCGCCTCAAAGGCAACCTGGGCATTGGACACGTACGTTACCCCACGGCAGGTTCTTCCAGTGAAGCTGAATCTCAGCCGTTCTATGTCAACTCACCTTACGGTATCGCGCTGGCGCATAACGGCAATTTAACCAACTCTGAGCAGCTGAAGCAGGAGTTGTTCTCTACCGATTTACGCCACATCAATACCAGTTCCGATTCGGAAGTGCTGCTTAACGTGTTTGCTCACGAGCTGGGTAAGCAAGGTCTGCATCTGGAAGCGGAAGACATTTTTGACGCTGTTCGTCGTGTTCACCGTCGCTGTAAAGGCGGCTATGCGGCAGTCGCTATCATCAACGGCTTCGGGATGGTGGCATTTCGCGACCCCTTCGGTATTCGTCCGGTAGTATTCGGTACCCGCGAAGAGGAAAACGGCCAGGCGGTCATGATCGCCTCTGAGTCCGTGGCGTTGGATGTGGGCGGCTTTGAGCTTGAACGCGACCTGTCCCCCGGTGAAGCTATTTTTGTCGATATCGAAGGCAATATTCACACCCAGGTGTGTGCTGACCGCCCACAGCTTCGCTCGTGCATTTTTGAGCATGTCTATTTAGCGCGCCCTGATTCGCTGCTGGACGGCGCCTATGTTTACGGTACCCGTATGCAGATGGGGCGCAAGCTTGGCGATCGCATCCTCAACGAATGGCCAGATCACGATATCGATGTGGTCATTCCAATTCCCGATACATCACGCACCTCAGCGCTGGAGATGGCGCAGCACCTGGGGGTGACCTATCGCGAAGGGTTCATGAAGAACCGCTATATCGGCCGTACCTTTATCATGCCGGGGCAAACCCAGCGGAAAAAATCGGTACGCCAAAAGCTCAATGCTATCGATGTTGAGTTCAAGGGTAAAAACGTGCTTTTGGTCGATGACTCCATCGTTCGCGGCACCACCTGTAAGCAGATCATTCAGATGGCGCGTGATGCCGGTGCCCGTAAGGTTTACTTTGCCTCGGCAGCGCCGCCGGTGCGTTTTCCGAACGTTTACGGGATCGATATGCCTGCCGCCTCTGAGCTGATTGCGCACGGGCGAAGCGAAGCCGAAGTGGGGGATCTGATTGGCGCTGACCGTATCTTCTATCAAAACCTGGAAGATCTTAAAGCGGCCTGTCGTGAAGTGAATCCTGAAATGGAAGAGTTTGATTGTTCGGTGTTTGATGGCCAATACGTGACTGGCGATATCGACGATGCTTACTTGGCCGCCCTGGAAGCCAGCCGGAACGATTCTGCCAAGGATCAAAGCGCGGGTGACCATGCCCTGGTCGATATGCACAATCAGGACGATGACCTGGACGATTAGGAGAGAAGCCCGATGCAAGATGACAATCCTCAAGACGCGTGGTCATTGGAAACACTGGCGATCCGTGCAGGGCATCAGCGCACGTTTGAGCAAGAGCATGCTGAGCCTATCTTTCCAACCTCGAGCTTTGTTTATGAAAGCGCGGCAGAAGCGGCGCGCAAGTTCGGTGGGCAGGAGCCAGGCAATGTCTATTCACGCTTTACCAACCCGACGGTTCACACCTTTGAGCGCCGTTTAGCGGCGCTAGAGGGCGGTGAGCGCTGCGTTGCCACTAGCTCTGGGATGTCGGCTATCCTGTCTACTGCGCTGGCGCTGCTATCGGCGGGCGATGAAATTGTCGCCTCCCGCTCGCTGTTTGGATCTACGGTCAGTCTGTTTGATAAGTACTTGGGTAAATTTGGCATTACCACGCGTTATGTGGAGCTTTCCAAAATCGCCGCTTGGGAAGCCGCCATCACGCCCAAAACACGCCTGTTATTTGCCGAAACGCCCTCGAATCCGCTTTCTGAAATTGCCGATATCCCGGCGCTGGCAGCACTGGCTAAACGCTACGAGGCGCTGTTAGCGATAGATAACTGCTTTCTTACGCCCGCACTTCAGCAGCCGTTGGCATTAGGCGCTGACCTAGTGATTCACTCGGCTACCAAGTATCTCGATGGGCAGGGGCGGGCCATTGGCGGAGCCGTTGTGGGAAGCCAAACGCTGCTTGAAGAAGTGTTCGGCGTAGTGCGCACCTGTGGGCCTTGCTTGAGCCCATTCAACGCTTGGATTTTCACCAAAGGCCTGGAAACCTTATCGCTGCGCATGAAAGCGCATTGCGAGAATGCGTTGCTGCTTGCCCGCTGGTTGGATGCACACCCTGGGGTGAGCCGCGTGTTCTACAGTGGCCTGGAAGATCACCCTCAGCATACGCTGGCCAAACAGCAGCAAAAGGGGTTTGGTGCGGTGTTAGGCTTTGAAGTGAAGGGGGGCCAAGAGGGCGCTTGGCAGGTGATAGATGCTACCCGTATGCTGTCTATTACGGGCAATTTAGGCGATGTGAAAACGACCATTACCCACCCGGCGACGACCACTCATGGCCGCCTTTCGGACGACCAAAAAGCCGCCGCTGGTATAGCGCCGGGGCTCATTCGGGTGGCTGTCGGGTTAGAGAGCCAAGACGATATTCAGCGTGACCTAGCGCGTGGCCTGGATGCCTTGGCAGCGCGATAATGCGTTACCTGCTGACCTCAATCAATCGCTAGGCTTTGCTGTCGTCGTACCTGCTCACAACAATACCCTGCCAATTGAAGGCTGTTTCCAATTGGCAGGGTAACGCCACCTTATACCCTATCCCACGACGCGCCGCCGGTGCGTTTAGATACGTTTAGCCGGTGCGCCATTGGCAACGTAGTAGTCGACATTCGCCCGCGGTAGCGGTGTTTGACCTTTAATGCGATCCGCGATCTTTTCCGCCAGCATAATGGTAGGCGCATTCAGGTTGCCGGTAGGAATGACCGGGAACAGCGAGGCGTCGACGACGCGCAACCCTTCGATACCATGCACGCGCCCCTCGCCGTCAGTAACGGCCATCTCACCTTCGCCCATGCGGCAGCTACCGCAAGGGTGGTAAGCGGTTTCGGCATGTTGTTTGACGAATGCATCGAGCTCGGCATCGGACTGCACCTCAGGGCCGGGGGCTATTTCACGACCACGGTATTTATCAAACGCGGGCTGGGCAATGATGTCACGGGTGAGGCGGATGGCATCGCGGAACTCTTCCCAATCTTTCTCTTTGGCCATGTAATTGAACAAAATGCTGGGCGCCGCGTGGGGATCCTTCGACGTCAGGCGTATACGGCCACGGCTTTCCGAGCGCATAGAGCCCACATGGGCCTGGAAGCCGTGGGCTTCCACCGCGCTTTTGCCGTTATAGCTAATGGCGATAGGAAGGAAGTGGTACTGCAGATTGGGCCACTCTTCTTCATCGCGGCTGCGGATAAAGCCACAGGATTCAAACTGATTGCTGGCGCCAACGCCGGTGCCATTGAACAGCCATTCGGCACCGATCTTGGGCTGGTTGTACCATTTCAGTGCCGGGTAGAGCGAGATGGGTTCTTTGCACTCGTATTGAATGTACATCTCCAGGTGATCCTGAAGATTTTCCCCAACGCCGGGCAGGGCGTGAATCGGCTCAATATCGAGCTCTTTTAGCAGTTCGGGGTTACCAATGCCCGAGCGCTGAAGAATCTGCGGGGAGGCAATGGCACCGCCGCAGAGCAGTACTTCGCGGCGTGCGTAGGCCTGCTGTTTTTCACCTTTCTGTTCGTAGCGAACGCCCACCGCCCGCTTGCCTTCAAACTCGATCACGTCGGTAACGGCATGGGTTTCGATGGTTAAATTGTGGCGCTTTTTGGCGGTATCCAGATAGCCCCGGGCCGTGGATGCGCGGCGGCCTTTGGGGGTGACGAACCGGTCCATGGGCCCGAAGCCTTCCTGCTGGTAGCCGTTGACGTCTTCGGTTTCCGGATAGCCAGCCTGTTTGCCTGCATCGATAAAGGTACGATACAGCGGGTTGTTATCCGCTTTTGGCGTGGTCACGCTGACCGGCCCTTCGCCACCGTGATAGCTGTTGGGCCCAATGTCGCGGGTTTCGCACTTTTTGAAGTAGGGCAGGCAGCTCAGGTAGTCCCAATCTTCCAGGCCGGGCTGTTTGGCCCAGTTGTCGTAATCGAGTGCATTGCCACGGATATAGCACATGCCATTAATCAGCGAGGAGCCGCCCAGGCCTTTGCCACGGCCACACTCCATGCGTCGGCCATCCATATGCGGCTCTGGATCGGTCTCGAATGCCCAGTTGTAGCGTTTCCCCTGTAACGGGAAGGCGAGGGCGGCGGGCATTTGAGTGCGGAAATCGAAGCGATAGTCCGGCCCGCCCGCTTCTAGCAGCAATACGCTGACGTTACTGTCTTCGGTAAGGCGAGTCGCGAGCACATTGCCCGCTGAGCCTGCGCCGATAATGATGTAATCAAATTCGCGTGGTTGAGACATCAGTGCTTCCCTCATCAAGATGGTAATGAGTTGGCACACGTAGGCGTGACACGAAAACGCTGTGAACCCATCCATGGGCGCTCGGCTTTTTCATCCATGAAAAAGACGTTTCGCTTTCACGCCTACCTGTGCCGCAGTGTTTGAGAGTGTTAATTCAGGGATTAAAACACTGACTCAAACGGCCCCATCTCGATTTGAACTGACTTGGTTTGGGTATAGTGGTTTAGCGTTTCGATACCGTTCTCACGACCAATGCCCGACTCTTTATAGCCGCCTACCGGCATCTCAGAAGGTGACTCGCCCCAGGTATTGATCCAGCAGATACCGGCTTCCAACTGGTGAATCACGCGGTGGGCGCGGTTCAGGCTTTCACTGAAGACACCGGCGGCCAGACCATAGGTGGTGTCGTTGGCGCGGCGGATGACTTCGTCTTCGTCATCAAAGGCGAGTACTGACATCACGGGCCCGAAGATCTCTTCGCGCACGATGCGCATGTCGTCGGTGCAGTCGGTGAAGACAGTGGGAGCCGCCCAGGCGCCATCGGCAAAGCTGCCGGTGTTCCAATCGTCGCCACCCACGAGCAGGCGAGCACCTTGCTCTTTGCCCAAGGCAATATACGAAAGCACTTTCTCCTGATGCTCGAAGCTGACCAGCGGGCCAAAGTTGACGCTCGGGTCCATTGGGTCGCCTGCTTTGATGCGCTTAACACGTTCTACCAGCTTGGCTTCAAAGGCGTCTTTTACGCTGCGCTCAACAAAGACCCGCGTGCCGTTGGTGCAGATTTGGCCGCTGGAGTAGAAGTTGGCCATCATCGCGGCATCGGCGGCGCGGTCAAGGTCGGCATCGGCGAATACCAATAGCGGCGATTTACCGCCCAGCTCCATGGTCACATCTTTTAGTGAAGAGCTGGCGGCAGCGGCCATGACTTTCTTGCCGGTGCCCGCTTCACCCGTGAACGATACCTTCGCGATACCAGGATGCTCAGTGAGCATGGCGCCTACGCGGCCATCGCCCTGTACCACGTTAAACACACCGTTGGGCAGGCCGGCTTCGGTGAAGATTTCCGCCAGTTTCATCACGGTGAGGGGGGTAACTTCACTGGGCTTGAACACTATCGCATTGCCTGCTGCCAGCGCTGGGGCAGCTTTCCAGCAGGCAATTTGAATGGGGTAGTTCCAGGCGCCAATCGCGCCAATTACGCCGAGCGGCTCGCGGCGGGTATAAACAAACGAACTATCACGCAAGGGGATCTGGCTGCCCTCAATGGCCGGTGCCAAGCCAGCGTAGTACTCCAGCGCATCTGCGCCGGTAACGATGTCGACGCTAGCCGTTTCACTGATCGGCTTGCCGGTATTGCGTGTTTCCAGCTCGGCAAGCTCGTCATTGCGCTCTCTTAATAACGCTACGGTGCGTAATAGAATGCGTGAACGCTCCATGCCTGTCATGGCAGCCCATTCCTGCTGGCCGCGCTGAGCGGCTTCTACGGCCGTGTCGACATCTGCTTGGCTTGCTTGACCGATGGTGGCCAGCAGGCTGCCGTCATAAGGGTTGGTGACAGTGAAGGTGTCGCCTGAAGTAGCGTTCACCTGGCGACCATCAATGTAAAGTGGCTGTACGTCTTGAGCGGCCATGTCGGTCTCCATGAATTAAAAAATTAACGATAAACGTGGGATGCTTTCTTGGTGCATCCATGATGAGCAAACAGTTGGTCTAGATAGTTGTGCGCAAGATGGCGAGCTTCCACCGCGTTGAGGCCTTCAGGGGTCAAGGCACCGCGCAGCCATAGCCCATCAATCATGGCTGCCAAGCCGCGGGCCGCATTACGTGCTTCGGCGTGGGGCATGACGCGCTTGAACTGGTGACATAAATTGCTGTAAAGACGGCGGTCATTGACGTTCTGCAAACGCTGCAACATCGGTTTATGCATGCTGCTGGCCCAGAAGGCTAACCAGGTTTTTGCGGCAGGGCCGGTGACCTGGGTGCGATCAAAGTTACCTTCGATAATGGCGCCGATGTACGCACGCGGGGAGTCGTCTTCCAACGCATGGCGGCGCACCGCTACCGCCTCGGTGAGGTCGGTCAGAATTTGCCGCATCGTCGCCTCGAGCAGGCCGTCTTTACCGCAAAAATAGTGGCTGATAATACCTGCTGAAACGCCCGCATGACGTGCAATACGCATAACGGTTGCTTCGGCGAGGCCGACCTCGTCAATGGCTGCCATGGTCGCGTTGATCAACTGCTGGCGGCGTATCGGTTCCATTCCCACCTTTGGCACAGCGTCCTCCTAATCCGTTGAATACTTACATGGGTTGGTGCTTGAAACCCAAGCGCAAGCATGATTACCTAACCATGATGGCATTTTTTTATTGAACGTTCAATCAATAAAAAGGCGCCGATATTTACACTGGTTGCGACCACTGCCATCACCGAGTGTTCGCAGCAGACGTTTAAGGGGAACATCAACATGAGCAAATCATCTTCACGTTATGCAAGCGCTTTCTTGTTGGCAGCAGGCTTACCGGCCGTGGCGTTTGCAGATCAGTGCAGCAGTGTGCGTTTTGCCGAAGTAGGTTGGACCGATATCACCGCGACAACCGCACTGGCCAGTGAAGTGCTTGAAGGGCTTGGCTACGAGCCAAGCGTGGATACGGTTTCCGTGCCGATTGCCTATGCCGGTATGCGCAATAATGATTTTGATGTCTTCCTGGGGAACTGGATGCCTTCTATGGCTTCCATCAGCGACCCCTATATCGAGCGTGGTGAGGTTGAGCGCTTGGTCGCTAACCTGGAAGGGGCCAAATACACCCTGGCGGTGCCGCAGTATGTTTATGACGCAGGCGTCACCTCGGTGAATGATTTGGCGGAGCATGCCGACCAGTTCGAGCGCAGCGTACATGGCATCGAGGCAGGCAATGATGGTAATGAGTTGATCGAGCAAATGATTGACGACGACGCCTATGGCCTAGGCGATTGGCAAGTCATTGATTCCAGCGAGGCGGGTATGCTGGCCGAGCTGAGCGCTCGGGTGCCGAACGAGCAGTGGATGGTGTTTTTGGGCTGGGAGCCCCACCCCATGAACTCCAACTTCGATATGGCTTACTTATCTGATGCGGATGACTATTTCGGCCCGAACCTAGGTGGCGCCACGGTGCACACCAACACTCGCGCCGGCTTCGTCGAAGAGTGTCCTAATGTGGGCGAACTATTGCGTAACATGACGTTCACGTTGGAAATGGAAAACGAGCTGATGAGCGCCATTATGGATGACGGTGAAGATCCCCGTGATGCTGCGCGTACTTACTTGAAGGCCAATGATGGCGTCTTGGACGAGTGGTTAGACGGCGTGACCACGCGTGACGGCGAATCCGGTATCGAAGCGGTACGTGCTGCTATCCAATGAAAGTCGCTTAGGCGCTAAAGGCAAGCCGGATTCCGGCTTGCCTTTCGTTATTAAGATAGGCATAATCTGCACCCGTTGATGAGGGAAAGGCTACGTAGCTCAGCTGGTTAGAGCACATCACTCATAATGATGGGGTCCCCTGTTCAAATCAGGGCGTAGCCACCACATCAGCATTAGCACACTGCCTCAACAACAGAGTGTGCCGTTATGGTGGCCCCTTAGGTCCTCCCGCAACGCTAAACTGCGAACCCCGCCAGGCCCGGAAGGGAGCAACGGTAGTGGTGGCTGCGTGTGCCGGGATGTGGCTTTTGGGGCCGCCACCATTTCTGTCGTTTCCGGTCTGTTTTGACATAAATTCCGGTTAAAATGACATAATTTGCGGTTTCTCGTGACATAACCTATTTTTGTAGTAAACCTACGAAATGGGGTGTTGTCATGTACAGGCGTAAGCTCCGTCATTCCCGTGTCAAGAACCTCTACAAATTTGCTAGCTTCAAAACTGCTTCTGCTCACACTGTAGAGTCTTCCCTAGAATTTGATGCCTGCTACCATTTTGAATACTCCCCTCAAGTTAAGTCTTTCATTGCCCAGCCTATAGGTTTTACTTACTCAATTCATGGGAAAACTAATCCTTATACTCCTGATTTTAAGATAATAAATAATAATCAAAAAATAGCCTTTATTGAGGTCAAACCCCATAGTAAAACCCTCCATCCAGAATTTGTTCAAAAATTTCAAGCAAAAAAAGAAGCAGCATACCAGTTAGGTTTCGAGCTAAGCTTAGTAACTGAGCTTCAAATCAGAAAGTATCCAGTCTTGAATAATTTTAAGCTGCTACATCGTTACGCTGGTTTTCAAAGCCATTGTGAGTTGTATGATAGTGTTTATGGCCTTGTAAAAAGGCACTCCCCCATTTTTATGCATGAAATTTGTGCTCTATATGAAGTTAGTTTCCGTCCTAGAGTTATTCGCTCACTGGTTTCGTTAATAGCCTCTGGGAAATTAAAGGCCAATATATTGGAAAAAGAAATTGGTGACGATTTGCTTCTTTGGGCATGAGGTGACTTATGTTGGAAGATCCTTTTTTTGATGAGTCTTTAGCAGGCATAGGTTTCTCGCATACAGCGAGTAAAAAAAGCCGTGATGAAATTGAGGATGTGGCATTCATAACAATAGATGATCTTGATGAGGAGTACGCCGATAAAGCTTTGTTCAGGTATAAAGTAATAAAATTGGTCAATAAAAGGCTTAATGGAGGCTGGACGAAGAAGAATATAGAGCCAATTATCTATGAATTGTATAATGAAGGTGTTATAGATAAAAAGCCTGGGTGGCAAAGCGTAGCTAGATGGAATGCAAAGTATCGTGCCGATAAAAATTTACTTTGCTTGGTTGATGTGAAAGCTATAAAAAATAATTTTTGTGATTTTAAATCTTTTTCAAAAGATACTTTTTTTTGGGACGCAATCGAAAAGAAATATCTTACAAGAGTGAGGGGGTCTGTTGCGACCACTTATCAATTTTATAAGGATTTAATATTAGTCCATAATAATGAAAATCCAGATGATAAGTTTGTAGCTGTTGGGCGAAGTGCCTTTTACGATAGAGTTAAAAAGCTTCCACCTTATATTTGTGACTTGAAGCGTTATGGCAAACGATATGCGGATAAAAAATATCGATTGATCAATAGTTTTACAAAATCTACTAGGGTGATGGAGCGTGTTGAAATCGATCATACCGCTCTTGATTTGATCTTGCTTGATGATACCTTGAATATACCTATTGGAAGGCCATTTATAACTGTCTTGATTGATACATTTAGTAAATGTATCGTAGGTTTTTATTTAAGTTTTAGAGGGCCGAGCTATAATTCTGTAAGGTGTGCAGTATTAAATGCGTGCTTAGATAAAAAAGACTTGTTGGAAAAATATCCAGACATCGAAAAAGATTGGCCTTGTCAAGGGCGTATTGAAACACTTGTTGTTGATAACGGCGCAGAGTTTTGGTCGAAAGATCTTGAGAGGTTTTCTGCCTCAATAGGAATGAGCGTTGAGTACAACCCAGTTGGAAAACCATGGAAGAAACCTTTAGTCGAGAGAATATTTAACACTTATAATACAGAATTTATTCATCAAATACCGGGAAAAACTTTCTCGAGTGCAAAAGATTTAGAAGGTTATGAGCCTGAGAAAGATGCGCTATTACCATTTTCCAGGTTTTTACATCTACTGCATATATGGGTTGTAGATATTTATAATCAGCAGCCAAATAAACGTAGAACCAATATACCTGCTTTGTCTTGGCAGATTGGGTGTCAAGATTTTCCGCCGGTTGTTTACCAAGGTGCTGAAAAACAAAGATTTAAAATCGAAAGTTTTCCCACAGTCTATCGCGATTTACGACCAATTGGGATAGAGGTAGATCATATAAACTATAGTAGCGAAATGCTGGTAGAGTTCAGAAAAAACCATCCACCGCCCCCTGGTCAAAAAAAGCATAAGCTGTGTGTTAAGAGAGATCCATTTGATGTTTCTTTTGTGTATGTATTCTTGCCTGAGTTTGAGCAGTATATCAAGGTTGATGCTACTAGCCAGGAGTTTCAGTTAGAGGGCGTCTCTATTTTCCAGTACCAGGTTATGAGAAGGTTGTTGAATAATCATATAGAAATTAATACCGATCATGAGGGGCTTGCGCTCGCAAATATGAAGCTAAGCGAGAGAATGGATGATATAAGAGAAAATGCTTTAGCCAAGAAGAGAAGTGGCCTAAAAGGAATGAAAAGCGTTGCTGCTTTCATAGGCGTGGATAGTGATGGTGCTGCGACTTTTGAAAGTGTGCACCGTGACTTGAAAAGTAGAGATAATGCTATGTGTGATTCTTCAGAAGGAGGCTTAACAGATTCAAAAAACTTTGAGCATGTTGATGATTGGCACGATATTGCTGATGATGTGGAGCCTTATTAATGAGCAGCATACTGCCTGAAGCTAAATGTTGTCAGCTGATCGATTTTAGAAACTGTTTTGTCCAACATGCAGCCTTAATACAGGCGATGAGTTCTTTGAATCGATTGAAAAATAATCAACTATTTGGCGGAGAGCAGCAGTGTATGTTGCTGTTAGGAGATACGGGGACTGGTAAAAGTAAATTAATCAATGAGTTTTATTCGGCATTTCCAAGCTACAGAGAGGGCGATGTTCTCGTAAAGCCAGTGCTCGTTTCACGCATACCAAGTAAGCCTGATGTTGAAAAAATGATGATTCAATTATTGAGCGATTTGGGGCAGTTTGGTTCAGAAGCAAGAAAAGGTAGTCGCCGAGAGACGGGTCTAGCAGAGGCATTAATCAAAGTATTAAAAAAATGTAAAACACAAATAATCATTATCAACGAATTTCAAGAGTTAATAGAGTTTAAGTCTGTTGAAGATCGTCAGCGTGTTGCCAATAGACTTAAGTTGATCAGCGAGCAGGCTTGTATACCCATCGTTTTAGTAGGTATGCCCTGGGCTTCTGAAATATCTAATGAGCCTCAATGGGCCTCGCGATTAATGTGTTCAATTGAACTGCCGTATTTTAAAATTTTTAAACAAAGCGATCGTCTAGAGTTTGTTAGATTTTTAAAAGGCTTGGCGTTAAGGATGGGCTTTCATGAACCGCCGCCACTTCATAGTGATGAGATACTATTTCCACTTTTTTCTGCAACGCGAGGTGAGGTAAGAAAAATCAAACACATTCTCGATGAGGTTCTTTTTTTAGCCTTGTCGCAGGGGGATAATACTGTTCATAAACAGCATTTTGTTGATGTTTTGGATAACGTTTTTTTTGATAAAGATAATCCATTCAAGCTACCTATTGATGATGTCCCACTGAGCGAAGTATCTCGATATGCATCTTATAATCGCTACTCATCGGTTGAGTCTGAGACTTTTATAGGGACCCAGTTTGGTCGGAAAATTTCGACTAGAGAATTATTTTCTAAAAATTAATAAATTATCGAGAAAGACCTCCTTTTGTTAAATCAAAATGAAGGCGCTTTCAAAACACCATTGCATTCTTGCTAAGAATCTCTTAGCATATTTTTGTGTCATCTTGCGCTAGCCTAGCGGCTTTCCAAGTAGCGATGGTGTTTTCATGGATAGTCCGCTTCCAGATCGCTTGAGAGCCGCCAGGCAAGCAGCGGGTATGACACAAAGGCAGTTGGGTGAATACCTCGGCATGGAGCCGAATCTGGCGAGTGCGCGTATGACGCAGTATGAAAAGGGCCAGCATGCGCCCAATTACCAGTTGCTGAAGAGGCTTTCAGAGGCACTAGAGGTGCCCATTCCCTATTTTTTCTGCGAAGACGATACGATTGCAGAATTGATCCTTGAACTTGATAAGCTCGGCCCTGCAGAACGCCAACGCTTGTTGGAACAGCTTAAAAAGGGCAGTGCGCCTAGCGAAAGCTGATCTCGTTACTGATCAGCCGTCTGCAACTTCAACGTAATTGACCTTGATGAGCGCCTTTTGACTTCTTTCAGCTACAACTCTGACCTCATTGGTGGTGGATTGATGGTGCGTGAAAGCCGTGCAGTTGCAGCGCTATTGCTGGACGAGGTAGACGACGCGCACTGGCATCAAGCCATCATCGTTGAAAACCGGCTACAGAAGAACCGCCCAGCGACAGCCAAGCGTGCTGCGCAAGCCATTCGTAAGCGCTTAGAGAAACTGGAACCCTCTTTTTGGAAAGCCCTGCACGATGGAGATGATCAGCTAGCGTCACAGGTATCGTTTTGTGCTGCCATGGCACGCAACCTGCTGCTGGTCGAGTTTCTCGAAAGCGTGGTAGCTGATGCGTTTTTAACGCGGTCTGAAAAGCTGCTGGCTTACCAATGGGATGAGTTTCTTGTCGAGCGTGCTAACCGCGATGCAGCGATTGCTACCTGGGCAGAAAGCTCAAGGCGCAAAATGGGTCAGGTAGTGTTTCGGATGCTGTCAGAGGTCGGCATCATGGATTCCAGCCGATCACGTCGGCTTCAGTCATTCTTGCCCCGCCCCGAGCTGAAAATTCTGCTTGAAACCCACCGCCATACCCGTTTGCAAAATTGTCTTCAAAAATTGCGCTAAGCATTTATCTGTTGGGCAAAACTCATTCTTGAACTAATGAAAACTAAGTAGACCTTGCGGCTATGGCTGTAAGCAACGTAATCTTGCCCAAAACAAGCCCGACATAGAGACGCTCCGCATGTCACATAATGAGCAGCACCTATCACCTACCAGCGTTATGTTCCATGAGGATGACCAGCTTCGGGCACGATTAAACCAAGTCGCCGAGAAAATCGCTCGACCGGATTTTTTAGCAGGCCAAGGGTTAGGTAACGAAATTGGCTTCTGGATTTTTGATTACGCTCCTGAGCACGAGCTTCAGGTACGTGCCTATCTGAACTTCCTTCCTTCGTTAATGGCGCGCCAGTACGCTCATGTCAAGATGGCGCAGGTTAACTTGCTTCACGTGCTCAAAGACTATCTGACTGAGCGTGGCTTTCTTGATAAAGCTATTGCCATGCAGAAAAACAAAGGCGATGCAGCGCTGCTTAAGGCGCTGCGTGGGCCACTGCACATGGATAAGTTCGCCCCTTATCTGATCCGACACTCTTTGTCGCATGACCCTGATATCGTGCTATTAACCGGTGTTGGTAGCCTATGGCCAATGGTACGAGCACATAGCTTGCTGAACGCGCTGCATGGCCCGTTAGGGCATAAGCCTTTGGTACTGTTTTACCCAGGCCGCTTCGATGGGCAAACGCTTCAGCTGTTTAAGCAGATCAAGAGCAATAACTACTATCGAGCGTTTGCGCTCGTGCCCTAACGCAGCGTTTTAGGCCGTTCACTGTGTTACGTTCGCTCGTTTATTGTTGTTATCAATAATGTCGTTATCAACAGTGCCATTACCCGTTTTGGCATCATGCCGGTCGATGTAATGGACTGCTTTCAAAAAGTTTATAGGACTGATATGCGCATTCAAGAGCTTTTCCTCAAGCCGCTCAGCCGGTCAATCAATGGTGTTGTAAAGGCTGATCAGCGTGACCAGGAAACCATCTATCAAGAGCTAGATGAGTACGTGGTCACCAATGAGCTAGAAAAGCACTTCCGCGCCTTTTTTGAATCCTATACAACCCCGTTAGATGACCCCTCTATCGCCAACCGCGTGGGCGTCTGGGTCAGCGGTTTCTTTGGGTCGGGTAAATCACACTTTTTGAAAACGCTTTCTTACCTACTCGCCAACACGGAAGCGTTTGATGCCAACGGACAAGCCAAGCGAGCCGCTGATTTTTTTGATGAGCAAAAGCTGGTAGACAGCTCTATCCGGGCAGACATTAACAAGGCCGTCCGTGAACCGGCCCACGTGGTGCTGTTCAATATCGACAGCAAGGCCAGCTCCAATGACGATGGCAACCCCATCCTGAACGTCTTCCTGCGCGTGTTTAACGAGTACCAAGGCTTTAGCTCTGATTACCCGCACATTGCTCATATGGAGCGCCACCTAGAAAAACGCGGTGTGTATGAGCGCTTTAAGCAGGCCTTTAACGAGGCCAGTGGCGTGGTGTGGGAAGATGAGCGAGACGGCTATCAGTTCTACCAGGACGATATCGAGCAAGCGATTGGGGCGGCGCTCGATCTCTCTCCTGAAGCGGCGCATAAATGGTTTGAGGAATCTGAAACCAACTTCAGCGTTTCGGTAGAGAACTTCTGTCACTGGGTGAAAGAGTTTTTGGAGTCGCAGTCAGCGACCCAGCGCATGGTGTTCATGGTGGATGAAGTTGGCCAGTTCATTGGCAGCGACACACGCTTAATGTTGACTCTGCAAACGCTCACCGAAAACCTGGGCACGATTTGCGGTGGGCGTGCCTGGATCGTGGTCACCTCCCAGGCGGATATGGATGCTGTGCTAGGCGAAATGACCGCCTCAAAAGCCAACGATTTTTCCAAAATCGCCGGACGCTTCAAAACCCGCTTATCGCTCTCAAGCTCCAACTCCGACGAAGTGATCCGAAAGCGCCTGCTGGTGAAAACCGACCCGGCACGCGCGGAGCTGGAAGGCGTGTTTGAGGCCAAAGGCTCCATTCTGCGTAACCAGCTGACCTTTGACCGCTCTGGCCCCACGCTAAAAAACATCGAAGGCGTGGAAAGCTTTATCGCCAATTACCCCTTTGTGCCGTACCACTTCCAGTTGGTGCAAAAAGTCTTTGAAGAGGTCCGCAAGGTAGGGGCGACGGGCGCTCACTTAGCCTATGGCGAGCGCTCCATGCTCGATGCGTTCCACATGGCCGCCAAAGCCGTGCAAGAGAAGACGATTGGCGCGCTGGTACCAATGCACTGCTTCTATACAGCGGTAGAGGGCTTTCTTGATACAGCGGTGAAGCGCACCATTGATCAGGCCAGCGAAAACCCCGTGTTAGAGGCGTTTGATGTCGAAACCCTACGCACGCTGTTTATGATCCGCTATGTGGATCTGGTGAAGGGTACGGTCGATAACCTGGTGACGCTCTCACTGACCCAAATCGACGATGACCGCATCGCCATTCGGGAGCAGCTGGAAGCGACCCTGGCACGACTGGAAAAAGAGAGCTTGATAACCCGTAACGGCGATGAGTACCAGTTCCTCACCAATGAAGAGCGTGACATCACCCGTAAGATCAAAGCCACGGAAGTCACCAGCAGCGACGAGAACAAAGAGCTCTCAAGCCTGATCTTCAAAGACTCGTTTCGTGACCGCAATAAATACCGCTATCCGGTCAACAAAACCGACTACAGCATTGGCCGCTACCTGGATGGCCACACCCTGGATGGCCGCTACCAGAGCCAGCTAAGGGTGGAGGTGGTCTCACCGCTGGACGTGGAGTATGTGCAGCTAAGCGAAGCGGGCTGCATTCACAAAAGCGGCGATAACGGCGGGCAAGTGCTGATTAAGCTGCCCGACGATAAGCGATTTACCGATGAACTGCGCACCCTGCTGAAAACCGATAAGTTTATCCGCCTGAACCTATCGGCCAACGACCACAGCGTAGAGCGCATTCTGGCCGACCGTGGACGTGAGAACCAGGAGCGCAAAAAACGCCTGCGGGTGCGCTTAGAAGAGATGCTGCTGGATGCTGACGTTTACGCGCTCGGGCAAAAGCTCGATCTCAACCGCAACCAGTTGAATACCCGCTTGGATGAGGCCTGCCGCTATCTGCTGGAAAACACCTACAACAAGCTGAGCCAGCTCACGGCGCTTAGCCCCGAGCCGATGCGCGAGCTGCAGGCCGTATTAACCGCCGATGACCTGGGCACCCAGAACCTCAACCTAGACGGTGAAGAGGGCAACGCTCAAGCGGTGAAAGAGGTAGAGCAGTATATCTCGCTACATGGTGGCGAACCGGTGCCGCTGAACCCGCTGATTGAGCGCTTTAGCAACCGACCTTTCGGCTGGCCAGAAGGTGAAACGCTGCTGATTCTGGGCTGCCTGCATGCCGCTGGGCGCTTAACCTTCCACACCGCTGGCCCCGCGCTCAGCGGTAAAGAAGCCTTTGAGCTACTCAATAACGCCCGCCGCCGCAGTGAAGTGCGCCTTCAGAAAAAGCGCCAAACCGAAGATGCAGTGCTCAACAAAGCTCGTAACCTCACCAAAGAGCTATTTGGCCAGCTAGGCCCCACCAGCGAAAAAGAGCTGTTTACCTATTACGTAGACCGCTTATCCCACTGGCGACGTGAGCTTGAGGCGTACAAAAGCAAAACCGACGTGGGCAACTTCCCTGGACGCAACGCCATTGATAGCTCACTGCGGGAAGTAGAGCGCCTACTGCGCCTTGACGATAGCTTTGATTTCTTCAAAACCGTCGCCAGCCAGCAAGACACGCTGCTCGATGTCGAAGAAGACTACCGCGATCTCAACGACTTCTTTACTAAGCAGCTCACCACCTGGCAGCAGCTAGAGCAAGCGCTCAACCGGTTTGCGGTGAACCGCCTAGAGCTTGAGAAAAACACCCAGGCCCAGCAAGCGCTGGCCGAGTGTGAGCGTATTTATCGCGCCGAAGCGCCCTACGCCATGCTCAATAAGGTGGATGGCTTAGTACGTACGCTGGATGAGATTAACAGCGGCCTCGTGGATGAAAAACGCCAGCACGCCATTGCCCGTATCGACACGCGCATCGCCAAGGTGAGCGCTGAAATAGCCAAAAGCGGCATTGGCACCGCCGAGCTTAGCAACCGCTTACTTCACCCGCTGCAGCAGCTCAAGGCCTCGGTCAATCAATCGGTCAGCGTCGCGCAGATTTACCAGCTACAAACCGAAACTGCCGTCGAGTTAGAAGAAGAAAGTTTGGATGCGCTTCACAACGCCCAGGCCGACGCTGCTAAGCGGCAGCCGCCTGCGCCTGCGGGAAACACCACAACACCGGCACCCGAGAACCCCAAGCCAGCCACACAAACGGCACCACGTGATAAAACGTACGACCCGCACACCGAAACAGCACCGGCGGCGGTAAATGCCCCCAAACCCGTGGCAAGAGTGCGTGTAAGCGACGTACTCAGCCGCGTGCATAGTGGGGTGTACCTGGAAAGCCAAGCGGAAGTCGATGCGTTTATGGACGAGCTGAGAAAAGAACTGGAAGGGTCACTTTCAGCGGGCAGACGGGTACAGGTGCGTTAGTGTTCGAACGATTTTTGTTGACACGACCAATATGCCTGTTTACTGCCGTCCCGTGTCCTAGGACGCGGGACAGAGAAGCGGAAAGAAACATGAAAAGTCAACAAGGCACCTATGACCACCGCAACCATTGAACAGCGCCTAAGCGAGCCAGAAGGCAAGCAGCTTGAGTTCAAGCGCGACCTATCATCGCCTAAGCCAGTGATGAAAACACTGGTCGCCTTTGCCAATACGGCCGGTGGCCAGTTGATCATTGGTATTGATGATGATGGCACCGTGCTGGGCGTGGATGATCCGCTGGATATAGAAGAGCGCCTTACCAGCATGATCGCGGATGCCATTCACCCCCGGCTACTGCCTAATATTGAACTGGTGAGCGTGGGCGAACATACCCTGGTGTGTATTGAGGTGTTTTTGAGTAGCGCACGCCCACACTTTTTCAAAGCGCTTGGCGAAGAAAACGGTGTGCTGGTGCGACTTGGTTCTAGCAATCGGCAGGCGGGGCTGGCCCTCATTCAAGAAATGCAGCGCCAAGCGAGCGGAACCACCTTTGACGTTCAGCCCATGCCTGAGCTGAGCCGTGACGACCTTGACCAAAACGCCATACAGCATGCCTTTCGCAGCAAACAACTGCTTGATGACAATAAGCTTCGCACGTTACGGCTACTTGTCTCGTATCAAGGCCGCCTGGTACCCAGCGTGGGCGGAATTTTGCTGTTTGGCCGCGAGCGCCAATGGCACTTTGAAGATGCCTGGATTCAGTGCGGCCGTTTTCGCGGTAACGATAAGGTCGAGATTTTCGACCAGACAGATATTCACGCGCCGTTACCCCAAGCGGTTGATGACATCGAGCTGTTTCTCAAAAAACATGCCTTCAAGCAGGCAGAGTTTGGCGCCATGCGTCGCCGCGATGTGTGGAGTATCCCGCTGACCATCCTACGTGAAGCGATTATTAACGCCTTGGTACACAGCGACTACTCCCAACGCGGTAGCCCCATACGCATTGCGTTTTATGACGACCGTATCGAGATTGAAAGCCCAGGGCTATTGATGCCCGGCATGACGATTGAAGACATGAAACGTGGCGTTTCGATGATTCGCAACCCAGTGATTGCCCGCGTATTTCGTGAGCTTGGCCTGATTGAGCAGTGGGGCAGTGGCGTAAAGCGTATTTTTGCCGAGGCCGCCGCCCGGGGGCTGCCAGAGCCGCGCATTGAGGAGGTGGCCAACCGGCTGCGCTTTATTGTGCCGCTTGAACAGCGGCATGCTGTCCAAGGAGTGACCCAGTCACGGCCCGAGTCACGGCCCGAGTCACGGCCCGAGTCAGGTCTGGCCGATAGGATACTCCAATGCCTTGCCGACCGGCCCTTAGGTAAAGCCGAGATTGCCAAGTCCTTTGGTCATAAGGGCGTTTCAGGGCAGCTGAAAAGGCAAATGACGTGGTTGCAGAATCAGCAGCTTATCGAAATGACGCTGCCCGAAAAGCCCAATAGCCGCCTTCAACAATACCGTTTAACGCCTAAAGGCCAGCGCTTTTTGCAAGACACTTTCAAGGATCTAACATGAACACCGCCAACATCAAAAAATACGCCCCCAAAGCCCGCGCCCGCTTTATCGACACCATGACGCGTCAGGCGGCCCGGGTGGGCATTAGCCCGGATGGCAAAGGCGGTGTGGTGATTGCCCCCCTAGAGCAAAAGGGCGATGTGTTGGTGATGTCCGCTCAGGATGGCCAAACCCACACCGTGCCCGCCCACCTGAAAATCGCACGGGAAGCGCTGGCCGCGTGGGTGCAGCACGATGGTTTTACCCAAGCGATAGAGCAGGCCGCCTATAGCTGGTTCAACCGCCTGTGCGCCATTCGCTATATGGAGATTCACGGCTACCTAGACCACGGCCGCCGCGTGCTGAGTGGGGCAGGGGGCGAAGCCGGGCAGTTCCAGATTCTGGAGGAATGCTTAGAGGTAGACTTGCCAGGGTTGGACACCGCCCGCGTTCGCGAGCTAAAGCTCGACGGCACACAGGATGAAACCCTCTACCGCGAGCTGCTGCTGGCGCAGTGCCACGCCCTGCATGAGGCCATGCCGTTCCTGTTCGAGCCGCTGGACGACGCCAGCGAACTGCTGCTGCCCAACAACCTGACCAAAACCGATTCCCTCATCCGCGAGTTGGTCGAGGCCATTCCCGAAGCCGACTGGCAAGATGTAGAAGTGATCGGCTGGCTCTACCAGTTCTACATCAGCGAGAAAAAAGACCAAGTGATCGGCAAGGTGGTGAAAAGCGAAGACATCCCCGCCGCCACCCAGCTGTTCACCCCCAACTGGATTGTGCAATACCTGGTGCAGAACTCGGTAGGCCGCCAGTGGCTGCAAACCTACCCAAGCTCGCCACTCAAAGGCCAGATGCCGTACTACATCGAGCCCGCCGAGCAGGAGCCAGAAGTACAGGCCCAGCTGGACGCCATCACCCCGGCCAGCATCGACCCCGAAAGCATCAAGGTACTCGACCCCGCCTGTGGCTCCGGCCATATTCTGGTGGAAGCCTACAACGTACTGAAGGCGATCTACGAAGAGCGCGGCTACCGCACCCGCGATATCCCCAAGCTGATTCTGGAAAACAACCTGTTCGGCCTGGATATCGACGACCGCGCCGCCCAGTTGGCAGGCTTTGCGCTGTTGATGAAAGCCCGAGAAGACGACCGCCGTATTCTCACCCGCAACGTCCGCCTAAACGTGCTGGCGATGCAAAGCAGCCAACACCTGGATGCCAATACCCTATGGCGCGACCTGAATCTAACCGGCGACTGGCACCAGGGCCAATCCCAAAGCCTGTTTGAAATTGAACAGCAAGACCTTTCCAGCAACGGTGCTACTTACAAGCTGATCGCTGATTTAATCGAGCGCTTTCAGGATGCAAAAACTTTCGGCTCGCTGATTGAAGTACCCAATGAATGGGAAGCGCCGCTTAAAGCACTGCTGGAGGAATTGAGCGAACTCACCAACAGCGGCGATATGATGCAAAAGGCCGCTGCTCAGCGGTTAGTGCCGGTGGTGCAGCAGGCCTGGGTATTGGCGCAGCGGTATGACGCTGTGGTGGCCAATCCGCCGTATATGGGCAGTAAGGGGATGAATAAGGCACTGAAGGACTACGCCAAAAGCGCCTACCCCAACAGCAAGTCGGATCTGTTCGCGATTTTTATGGAGCATGGATTTAGCCTGCTGAATGAAAACGCCTTCAATGCCATGGTCACCATGCAAAGTTGGATGTTCCTTTCCAGCTACGAAAAAATGCGTGAAGCGCTGCTAGAAAACAGCACCATAGAAACCATGGTGCATATGGGCAATGGCGTAATGAAAATTGCTTTTGGTACCAACGCCACTGTGTTCCGGAATCGCCATATCGCAGGCATGAAAGGCTCATTCTCGTATGCGGAAGCTGGCGATATCAGCGAGTACGGAGAGCCATTTGAATTTCCGGTCAGAAACGAGCGGCTGAAAGTGATGGCGCCGGATGATTTCAAGAAGATTCCGGGGAGTCCGGTGGCTTATTGGGCATCAGAGTCACTTAGAAGTTGTTTTGAAATTGGAACGCCGCTACAGGAGATTGCCCCAGCTCGTTTGGGTATGACTTCAAGCGATAATTCTCGATTCGTAAGGCAATGGGCGGAAGTTTCTTTTAATAAGGTTGGTTTGCGTTTTGGAACAGCAGAAAAAGCCCAAAAATCAGGCCTAAAATGGTTTCCATACAATAAAGGTGGAGAGTTTAAGAAGTGGTATGGGAATAGCATATCGCTAATCAACTGGAAAGATGATGGCAAAGAGGTAATGGAATACGCATCTAAACTTTATGGAACACCAACAAAAACAATCAGAAATATTGGGTATTTTTTTAAACCCGCTTTGACGTGGTCATTTATCAGCAGCTATTCATTTGCCATCAGAAAAAATGATGAAGGCCATATTTTTGATGTCGGGGGATCATCCGCTTTTCCGCCAATTGAAAAGGAATCCCAAGTTCTAGGATTATTGGCTTCACGCTTGTCTTTTTTTATTTTAAAAACGGTAAACCCTACCTTGAATTTCCAAGCCGGGAATGTTGGTAGCATACCCATATTAGAGCTTTCCCAGGCTGAAGCTAAGGTAATTGAACAAGTATGTGACAGAGCTGTTGAAATATCTCGAACTGACTGGAACTCTTATGAGCTTTCATTTGACTTCTCTGCATCTCCATTACTAAGGTTCAGTTCTTCAGCTTTTAAAATCTTGGATAGTTTCAAAGTGCTGCGTGCTCACTGGCAGAAAATAACGGATGAGATGCAAGATATTGAGAGAAAAAACAACCAAATTTTTATTTCTGCATACGGCTTACAAGACGAGCTGATATCTGATGCCCCACTTGAACAAGTGACACTCGAATGTAATCCTCAATACCGCTATGGCAGCAAACGCTCCGAAGAAGAGCTAGAAACCTTGCTTCAATGCGACACCCTCAAGGAGCTAGTCAGCTACGCCATCGGCTGCATGATGGGCCGCTACTCGCTGGATAAGCCCGGCCTGATTCTCGCCAGCCAGGGCGAAACCGTCCGCGACTATCTCGCCCAGATCCCAAACCCCAGCTTCGCCCCAGATGAAAACGCCATAATCCCGCTCACTGATCAGGAGTGGTTCCCCGACGACGCCACCAACCGCTTCCGCGATTTTGTGCGTACTGTTTGGGGTGAAGAGAACCTTCAGGAAAATCTCGATTTCGTCGCTGAAAGCCTCTGCCTGCATTCCATCAAGCCCAAGAAGGGCGAAGCTGCACTGGAAACTATTCGTCGTTATCTCAGTACCCAGTTCTTCAAAGACCACCTGCGCACCTACAAAAAACGTCCCATCTACTGGCTGTTCTCCTCCGGCAAACAGAAGGCCTTCGAGTGCTTGGTTTACCTGCACCGCTACAACGAAAGCACCCTGGCCGAGATGCGCACCGACTACGTCATCCCGCTCACCACCAAGCTCGCCAGCTACGTGGAAAAGCTAGAACAAGACAAAGACGCGAGCTCCTCCGCCGCAGAAGCGAAAGCCATCGAGAAAGAGCTGAGCAAACTCTACAAACAGCAAGCCGAACTCAACACCTTCGACGAGAAGCTGCGTCACTATGCCGACCAACGTATCTCGCTGGATCTGGATGACGGGGTGAAGGTGAACTATGGGAAGTTTGGGGATCTTTTGGCGGAAGTGAAACCTGTGACAGGTATAATATAATGGCCTACTGGATTTATGACTATGAGTAAAATTAAATATAGCCGTCAAAAAAAGATAAACAGAGCTGATTTCTGGGGGTCAGGATTCAGTTTCTGGCTAACTTTTTTTCTGTTTTTAGTTGCAGTTACAGCTCTTTTTTTGGCCTCCTATTTTTATATATCTATTAATAAGTATGATGAGCTGCAGTCTTACATACCTCCATTGGCTGATTCATTTTCTATAATACTCGGCCTGCCGGTTGCTTTGGCTGGCTCAGCTGTAGCAATTATTCTTGCTCATAAATCGCTTAGCATTTCTAGAAGGCAAGAGTATTATGAAAATATAAGTTTTATTGATGAGTATGTTGAGGATGTTTATTCAAGATATGCCGAAGTATCCTCTTGCCTTCGTGAGTATTTGTCTGATGTATCTAGTCTCATGGCACTATACATTGATCAACAAGAAAACCCTGATAACGAAGAAGAATTTAAAAAAAGCTTTTTCTCTTTGAAAGAAAATGTAATAAGCTCTAGAAGGGATTTTATCCAGAAGCTTTCATATTTAAGCCGGAATCGTGTTTGTTCTCAAATATGGGTAGAGCAATCGGCAAAGGATCAGGGTTCTTTGCTTAGGAAGGTTGTTTTTGAAATACTTGATGATAATAATGAAAATAAAATTAACATTCATGAGGTTATGAGGCATGCAACAAGTATCAATGACTATCTTTTCTTTATGGGTACTCCAACTTTTAATAATGATTTTATGGGTATTTTAGAAAGCTACTATTTTATCACTGAAGAAGACGACGAGGGGCGCTTAGTAACATTTACGCCTGAAGAAGTTGGGGCAGACATACTATCAATGCCGTGGAATCTTATTTTATTAGGCGGTTTAGTGTTGAGTACAAAAAAAGTTGATAAATATAGCGTAAGTAGAGACGAGTTCTATGGCGTAGACGTACCTAATCTTGATCACTCATTTTCTGCCAACTATGGAGCGGCGTTAGTTTGTGATTTCGTCAAATGGTGTCCTGATAGTGTCATTGCTAGAGATGCAATAATTCACAGGCTACATAGCTTGATAAATATAGATAGTGCCCTAAGACACTATGTTGAAAAAGTAATAGAAAATAAGAATTTTGATGACCTATGTCCTCAGGTATGGAAAATTTCTGCAGAGATGATGAGAGACAACCCTTATAAGATTTTTAATAGCGAATTCGACCATATTGGTGATTACGAGATTTTTGAAAAATGGTGTCTTAAAAATTCGTATGAAAATGGCACCCTTGTGGTGAGTAATAAGTAGGCAAAATCACCATTAAACCATTTTTTAGGAAAGTCTAGATGCAGCTTGACCAACTCCAGCAGGGCCTACAACATGCCTTCTTCACTGATCACCATCGCATCGTCTTCTGGTACGACGCCCCCGGCCACTTTGCCGAGTCGCTGAGTGAGCTCGCGCTGGAAAACGTTCAGGTGATCACGATGGCGGGGGAGTCGACCCTGGGCGTAAAGCTACGTTTGGAGCTGGAAGAACCTGACACTCCCACGCTGCTCTACTTTCCTTACGCCGAGCCAGCACCGGAAGACGACTGGCTGCTGGATATAAAGCTCTACTCCGGCCGGTTTTATGCGGATCGCGTCTCGATGATCTTTAATGAGCTGGGCTTGACGCGCCATGTGCTGCGCGAGCATCTAGCACAGCGGCAGGCGTTTTTAGCCAGCCGGAAGCGTATTGAAGGGTTAAAGCGTTTAGTCACGCCTTCCATGATTGAAGATGATCTGGATCTTGCGATGTTGGCCGTGGTGGTGGGGGCAGCGTCAATAGATGTGGCGACGCTGCTGTTTCATCTGGCAGAAGAGGCGGTGACCCACGAGCTGGGGTTAGAGGCTAACCCCGCATCATTGGTTGAGTCCGAGAAGTACGCCCTAGTGCCTGCGTTTGTACGTGTCCTACAGGCCGAAGTCGGTTACCCCGCCAGCCGAGAAGAGTTGCGCGGTGAAACGCCTCTGAATTTCGGTCAGCTAATGTTGCGGTTACTAATTACTGGCTATTGCGAGAGTATTTCTGATATTCCTGACTGGGCACGCCAGGTGGCGATTCCCTCTGTTAATGCCCGTGCATCTTCGCGGGCGTTGCTGACTCGCTGGCGGGATAGCTCACGGTTTTACCCCGCGTTCGATGTGATCTCTGGTTGGGTAGCTGATGCGCAGCGTATTGATGACAAACTGCATAATGTGCCGCTAGAGCAGCTTAGCAATGTGGCCACCTTTGAAGTTGTTGAAAAACAGATCATTGTGGATCTCTGCCAAGCGATTCCTACTGCTGATGTTCGCGACCTGCGGCTATTTGATAGCATTATTGTTGAACGGTTAGATGGCTATTGGGCGTCTCGGCATAAAAACGATGCCCGCCGCGGGCGTTACCGGCAGCTGTACGCAGCGCTCACCGCCGCTATTGCCCTGTTCAGCCTGCGCCACCAACATGCCAAAGGGTTTCACTTTGAGAGCGTTGAGGCGCTGTACCACGCTTATCAAACCGACCTCTACCGTTTTGATACGGCTTATCGCCACTACGCGGTGGCTTCTGACGAGACCGGTGTTGAGCTGCTGAAAAACCTGGATGGGGCCGTTGAGCGCTGTTACGACGAGTGGTTTTTGGGGCAGTTGACGCGCAACTGGAGCGAGCGTGTAGAGGCCGAGCAGCGGCTGACGCACTGGAAGCTACCCAACCTCCCTAATCAACAAAACTTCTACCGTGACTGGGTGCAACCTCAGCTAGCCGCTAGCCGCCAAAAACGCGTGGTCGTGGTGATTAGCGATGCCTTCCGTTATGAGGCTGCCGAAGAGCTGCGCGAGCGCATTAATGCCAAGCGTTACAGTAAAGCGACGTTAAAAAGTCAGTTGGGGGTAGTGCCTAGCTATACCACACTGGGCATGGCCTCGCTGCTGCCTCACCGTGAGCTAAGCTATCAATCAGGCAGTGATACGGTGTTGGTGAATGGTCAATCAACCCAGGGCACCGCCAACCGTAGCAAACTCTTGAAGGAAGCGCTGGATGGTGAGGCCATGGCGGTCACCGCCGACGAGGTGAAAGGTTGGTCTCGGGAAGAGGGGCGCGAAAAAATCAAAGGCGTCCAGCTGATGTACGTTTACCACAATGTGGTGGACGCCCGCGGGGATTCAGCTAACACCGAAAGCGAGACGTTTGCGGCGGTGGAAGATGCCATTGATGAGCTGGATCAGCTGACCCGCAAAATTTTGATGCACTTGAATACCAGCACGGTGCTGGTGACGGCAGACCACGGTTTCTTATTCCAGCGTAGCGCCTTGGATGCCACCGATCGCACAGCGCTTACGGACAAGCCTGCCTCCGCGTTCAAAAGCAAAAAGCGCTATGTGCTGGGTGAATCACTGCCCGATAACCCCAGCGTTTGGCACGGCCATACTCGCGATACCGCAGGCACCACCTGCGAGACACAGTTCTGGATACCCAAAGGTGCGCACCGTTTCCATTTTGTGGGCGGGGCGCGCTTTGTGCATGGTGGCATCATGCCCCAAGAAATCGTTGTGCCGGTGCTCACGATACAGCAGCTGCGCGGTGAAAAAGCTGAGAAACGCAGTACCCGCAAGGTTGAAGTGATCTCACCGAAGGCATCGCTGAAGATGGTCAATAACATTCAGCGCTTCGACCTGCTGCAAACTGAAGCGGTGAGTGAACGCTTGCGGCCTGTCACCCTTTCAGTCGCGATTTATGAAGGCAGTAATGTGGTCTCCAGTGAAGAGGTAATCACCTTCGATAGCGCGAGCGACAATATGAACGAGCGCATGAAGTCGGTACGCCTTTCACTCTCGGGCACATCGTTTGACCGTAAGAATGACTACTTCCTGGTGCTGCGCGATAAAGACTTAGGCACCGAGCGTGAGCGCTACCGGGTGGTGATCGACTTGGCCTTTACGGATGATTTCTTCTAAGCCAGTGATCGTCCGGCAAGTCGCAATGCAGGTAACGACTTGTCATCTGTTAACGCGTTGCCAGTTAGCTTTCTCACACACAAAATTGTGCTCTTTTTCGCCGTTTAGGAGTGACCGATTACATGGACTTTGAGCCACCTTCCGCTAAGCAAGTGACTGATTCTCTCCAGGATGCAGATCTAGACACGTTGCTCAATAGCCACTTTGCTGGCCGAGTGGTGCGCAAGGACCTCACCCAGCGCGTTAAAGAGGGCGCCAACGTGCCGGTGTACGTGCTGGAGTACCTGTTGGGGATGTACTGCGCATCTGATGATGCGGAGGTGATTGCGAAAGGCCTGGAGAACGTCAAAGCGATTTTGACGAATAACTACGTTCGGCCTGATGAGGCGGAGAAAGTGAAGTCCATCGTTCGGGAACGGGGCAGCTTCAAGGTCATTGATCGTGTCACGGTGCGATTGAACGAGAAGAAAGACCGTTATGAAGCAGCGTTTAGCAACTTAGGCATCAAAGATGCTGAAATCTCCGCAGGCATCGTAAAAGAGAACGAAAAGCTGCTAGTGGGCGGTATTTGGGTAATCGCAACGCTCAGCTACTTCCATGAAGAGGGGCAGACAACATCACCATTCGGCGTCAGCCTGCTCAAGCCGATTCAAATGCCGCATATGAATATGGACGAGCTATTTGAAGGGCGGCGTGGGTTCACCAATTCACAATGGCGTGAAGTACTGATCCGCTCGATTGGCATGGAACCCGCTGAGCTAGACGAGAGTGTGCAGCAGCACTTGCTCGCCAGGATGATCCCGTTTGTTGAAAACAACTACAACGTTTGTGAGCTAGGGCCACGTGGCACGGGTAAAAGCCATATTTACAAGGAGTGCTCGCCCAACAGCATTCTGGTCTCCGGCGGTCAGACAACGGTAGCTAATCTGTTCTACAACATGAGCTCACGACGCATTGGTTTAGTCGGCATGTGGGACTTGGTGGCGTTTGATGAAGTCGCGGGAATCTCGTTCAAGGATAATGACGGGGTGCAGATCATGAAGGATTATATGGCGTCTGGTTCATTCGCCCGCGGGCGTGAGCAAATGGAGGCATCGGCCTCAATGGTGTTTGTGGGCAATATCAACCAGAGCGTTGAGTCGATGGTGAAAACCAGCCATCTTTTGACTCCATTCCCTGATGCGATGATCGACGCGGCGTTTTTTGATCGCTTTCATGCCTACATTCCCGGCTGGGAAATCCCCAAGATGCGGCCATCGTTCTTCACCCAGCGCTATGGTTTTATCGTCGATTATCTGGCTGAATTTTTCCGCGAAATGCGCAAGCGCAGTTTCGCCGATGCGATTGATCGCTACTTTTCTCTGGGCGACAACCTCAATCAGCGTGACGTGATCGCGGTTCGTAAAACGGTTTCTGGTCTGCTCAAACTGATGTTCCCCCATGGTGAGTATGCGAAAGAAGAGGTGAGGGAGTGCCTGGAATACGCCATGCAAGTGCGACGCCGGGTGAAAGAGCAGCTGAAAAAAATTGGTGGCATGGAGTTTTACGATGTCCATTTCAGCTACATCGACAAGGAGACCCTGGAAGAGCACTTTGTTTCGGTAAAAGAGCAGGGCGGCGGTGGTCTGATTCCAGAAGGCCAAGGCAAGCCGGGCGTAGTACATACTATTGGCCTAAGCGACAAGGGTATGCCAGGTGTTTACCGCATCGAAATGCAGGTAACCGCAGGCAGCGGCAAGCTGGCGATGTCGGGGTTGTGGAATTCCACCGGAGCCAAAGAGCAGGTCAAAATGGCATTTGATTACTTCAAGGCCAATGCCAGCCGCATCAGCGGTGCCCGTAAGGTCATGGAGCATGATTTCCACCTCCATGTGGTAGATCTGCAAAATAGCGGTGTCCTGCGCGATTTGTCGTTAGCCAGTTTGGTGGCGTTTTCATCAGGCCTTGTCAGCAAGCCGACGCAAAGCCAAATGGTGGTGCTAGGCGATATGAGCCTGGGCGGAAGTTTAAAACCCGTTCAAAACCTTGCAGAGTGCCTGCAGGTCGCTTTCGATGCCGGCGGCAAACGAGTCACCCTGCCCATGAGCAGCGCCATGGATATTCCCACCATTCCCGGAGAGCTATTTACCAAGTTTCAGACCAGCTTCTATGCAGAGCCGATCGACGCAGTGGTCAAAGCGCTTGGAGTGGATTAAGGTTAATGAGTCTATTGCGATAATGCATTCATGGTTCACTCGCATTGCATGAGGTACGTAGATGGCAAAATATAATGAGCCTAGTGCTGTAAAAGCTAACGACAGCCCTCTGCAGCGGCTTAAGGACTCGGTCGGCAAATATGAGCTGCCATTTGAGCCTGTAGGCGTTGACGACTGGGAAGCTATACAGGTGGAAGAGCTTGCTTCTGTCACTCACTTGGGTGATGAGAATGAGCCAAGATAGGCCCGCATTTCACATGCCATGTCAGTGATCACATTGTCGGTAGGCGAGGAACAGAGCAATGAAAGTGACTGAAAAATTAGAAGTCGAGGCCGTTACTGATGTGGTGTGCGATGTATGCTTAACCACGACACGTGTAGCAGATGAAAATCTTGAGTACGCCACCCTCAAAGCACATTGGGGCTATGGCTCTCAACATGATGGCGAGCGCTATGAAGTCCACCTGTGCGAAAGCTGTTTTTTCAGCACGTTGGCTTACTTCAAGCAAGAACGCCGTGTGCAAAATTTGTTCAGCGAAGATAGCGACAGAGACTGGGCCTTGAATACAGATGATCGCCTGGGACTTGTAGCTAAAGATGACTATTTCCCTGATCATAAATCTTGATAAGTGGTTACGCGGCGCTTTTGGACTGACTACAGAGGGTTGCTTTAGGCAGATTTCGACCCTGAGCAGACATTTTTGGCAATGCAGCAAGAGCGCGAATATGCTGGCAGTCTGATGCTTGTTACATCGAGAGGGGCAATTGCGTATGTCAGCT